>JADMIO011367027.1_pt1 | contig 86561 bp, 61 predicted proteins | sample 8958161 | NCBI WGS metagenome assembly JADMIO01 (sample SAMN16585339, study PRJNA669376) | soil metagenome | isolation source: Crop rotation soil | place: USA: Cullars Rotation, Alabama | collected 2011 | reverse complement strand
GCCGCGACTTCAAGTCACGTGAATTCCAAGCTTCGGATCCCACTGTGCTGGAAAGATTTGGTGGTTTGCTGTATGGATTTCGTATTTATCGGTGGTTCGATGGGAGCTGTGGTTGGAGAGAAAATCGCACGTGGAATCGATTACTCAATCAAAAATAAAATCCCTTTTGTGATGATTTCCAAATCGGGTGGTGCGCGTATGATGGAAGCAGCGTATTCCTTAATGCAGTTGGCAAAAACCTCCGCAAAATTGGCACAATTGGCAGATGCTAAGATTCCGTATATTTCGTTGTGTACCGATCCAACAACGGGAGGAACGACAGCGTCGTATGCGATGTTGGGCGACATCAATATCGGTGAACCGGGCGCCTTAATTGGTTTTGCTGGTCCACGTGTTGTAAAAGACACAACCGGAAAAGATTTACCGGAAGGATTCCAAACGTCTGAATTCTTATTAGAGCACGGATTCCTGGATTTCATCGCCCACCGTAAAGAGTTAAAAAACAAAATCAACTTGTATTTGGACTTGATTTTGAACGAAGAAATCAGATAATCTTCACAACAATAAACAAAAAAGCACGAATAGTATTTCGTGCTTTTTTATTTTATAGTAATAAGATTAAAAATTAAAACCCACTTCGAATCGCTTCAACAGGATCCAATTGCGAAGCGGACACAGCCGGCAAAATTCCCGCAATCAATCCAATGATGATGGCTAATGAAGTTCCGAGGATAATGTTCCCGAGGCCCAATACAAACTCAAAATCGAGCGCGCTGGTTAAGACAACAGTGATAATCCAGACCAAAAACAAACCAATCACTCCGCCAATAAGACAAAGAATGATGGCTTCAAAAAGAAACTGAAAAAGTATGAATTTATTTTTGGCACCCAATGATTTTTGGATTCCGATTAGATTGGTTCGTTCTTTTACGGATACAAACATAATATTGGCAATTCCGAAACCACCAACGAGTAATGAGAATCCGGCAATAATCCATCCCATGATATTCATCTGGCTGATAAATCCGTCGAGCAAATCGGTAAATCCTGAAAGAATATTGATAAAAAAGTTGTCATCTTCATTGGTTCTGACGCCACGGTAATTTCGTAGTTTCTGTGCAATTTCGGCTTTGAATTCGTCGATATCAATTCCTTTTTGTGGTTTTATGATAATGACATGCGCCATATTTTCGTTAGAGTCTCCGAAACGCTTCCTCAAATAATTTACCGGAATGAAAACCGAAGTGTCATTGTTGTCACCAAAAACACTTTCTCCTTGTTTTTTCAAAACCCCTATAACTTTGAAGCGTTGTCCGTAAAGACGGATTTCCTTGCCAATTGGATCGAAATCCTCAAAAAGTGTTTTGGCAATTTCATCACCAATAACTACTACTTGGGCGCCCGAATTGGATTCCGATTCGTTATAAAAACGACCACTCGAAAACTCCAATCCCTGAATGTCAATGAATTCATACGAAACCGGAACCACATTGATGCTGCTTACCGTATTATCTTCATACTTAGCGGTTTCTGACGATACAAACATTTGGTAACCCAGCTCCTGTGCATTTGGAAGCGATGCTTTTAAATATTCATACTCTTCATACGAAACTTCAGGATATTGCTCTCTTTTCCAACGTGGAATTTCAGTAGGTCCAAAGGAATACTTAGTTAAGTAAATAGTATTTTTATCCAAACTGCTCAAATCCTTTTTGAATTTTCGGTCCAATGAATCGACAGCAGCCAAAACCGCAATAATCGAAAAAATACCAATTGTGATTCCGAGAAGGGACAGCAACGTACGCAACTTATTGTTTCGCAACGCGTTCATTGCAAAACTAAAACTCTCCTTAATTAAACGTAAGTAAACTATCATAATGTGAATTCCTTCCAAAGTTAATCGATTAGTAAATAAGTTGTAGCAATTGTTACAAAAAATGATTAGAAATGCTTTTTTGAAGCTGTCAAATCGAGGCAAAAAAACTTCAAAAAAAGTAAATTTGCGATTGGTAGGTTGGTGTGAATGAACTACTTTTGTGTGCTTGAACCAAGGGGCTTTTTGCCCAAATTGATCGAAGCTAAACAACAACACAATGAGCACATTAAAAACAATACAATCGGCACTAATTTCGGTATTTGACAAAACCGGATTGGAACCGATCGTAAAACAACTACACCAACAAAACGCCACCATTTACTCAACCGGTGGAACAGAAGAATTTATCAAAAAACTCGGAATTCCGGTAATACCGGTAGAAGACATTACCGCTTTTCCTGAAATCCTTGGCGGACGAGTGAAAACATTACATCCAAAAATCTTTGGCGGCATCTTGAACCGTCAGGATAATACGACCGATGTTGAACAAATGACCGAATTTGACATTCCGCAAATCGATTTGGTAATTGTCGATTTGTATCCTTTTGAAAAAACCGTAGCATCGGGCGCGAGTGAAACTGACATTATCGAAAAAATTGATATCGGTGGGATTTCGTTGATTCGTGCCGCTGCCAAAAATTTCAAGGATACGGTGATTGTTCCTTCAGTAGATGAATACGAAACATTTTTACAAATGCTGATTGAAGGGAATGGCGCTACAACTTTAGAGCAAAGAAGGTATTTGGCTACAAAAGCATTCCATGTTTCTTCGCATTATGATTCGGCAATTTTCAATTATTTCAATACCGACGAAACGATATTTAAAGCGAGTATTGCCAACGGACAAGTACTCCGTTACGGTGAAAATCCGCACCAAAAAGGATTTTTCTTTGGCGATTTCGATGCGATGTTTACCAAATTGCACGGAAAGGAATTATCATACAATAACTTGTTAGACGTTGATGCAGCCGTAAATTTAATTTTGGAATTCAAGGATAACGACCCAACATTTGCAATTTTGAAACATAACAATGCCTGCGGATTGGCGACAAGAAATACTATGAAGGAAGCGTATCTGGCAGCATTGGCTGGCGATCCGACTTCGGCGTTTGGTGGTGTTTTGATTGCCAATGGCAAAATTGATGCAGCTACTGCCAAAGAAATTACAACCTTATTTTGCGAAGTGGTAATCGCTTCGTCATATGATGATGAAGCTGTTCAAATCCTACAGGAAAAGAAAAACAGAATCATTTTGGTCCTGAATGACGTGCCTTTGCCGCAGCTCCAGATACGAACGAGCTTGAACGGACTTTTAGTACAAGATAAAAACAACATCACCGATACTAAAAGTGCATTAAAAACCGTTACTACTACAGCTCCGACAAATCAAGAAATAGACGACCTACTTTTTGCATCCAAAATTTGTAAAAATACCAAATCAAATACCATTGTTTTGGCAAAAAACGGAACCTTATTGGCTTCGGGAACGGGACAAACCTCTCGTGTAGATGCGTTAAAACAAGCCATCGAAAAAGCAAATATGTTTGGGTTTGACCTGAAAGGTGCCGTTATGGCGAGTGATGCGTTCTTCCCATTTCCGGATTGTGTAGCGATCGCACACGAAGCAGGAATAACCGCTGTAATTCAACCCGGTGGTTCGATAAAAGACGAATTGAGCATCGATTATTGCAATGAAAATAAAGTTGCGATGGTATTTACAGGAACACGTCATTTTAAACATTAATTTTATTATTTTTGTGTGCAAATATTTAATAACAAACTAATACCCTTTATTTAACTATGGGATTTTTTGATTTCATGACCGAGGACATTGCCATTGACCTTGGAACCGCTAACACTTTGATCATCCACAATGATAAAGTTGTTATTGACAGCCCTTCTATTGTTGCCCGTGACCGTATAACCGGAAAAATTATTGCCGTTGGAAAAGAGGCCAACATGATGCAGGGGAAAACTCATGAAAACATCAAGACCATTCGTCCGTTGAAAGATGGGGTTATTGCTGATTTCGATGCGTCGGAAAAAATGATCAGCATGTTCATCAAAAGCATTCCGGCTTTGAAGAAAAAAATGTTCACGCCGGCTTTGCGAATGGTAGTTTGTATCCCATCCGGAATTACCGAAGTGGAAATGCGTGCGGTAAAGGAAAGTTGTGAACGTGTAAACGGAAAAGAAGTGTATCTAATTCACGAACCAATGGCTGCAGCTATCGGTATCGGAATCGACATCATGCAGCCAAAAGGAAACATGATTGTGGATATCGGAGGAGGAACTACAGAAATCGCGGTTATCGCTTTGGGCGGAATCGTTTGTGATAAATCAGTAAAAATTGCAGGTGACGTTTTCACGAACGACATCATCTACTATATGCGTACGCAACACAACTTATTTGTTGGGGAAACTACCGCAGAAAAAATCAAAATCTCTGTCGGTGCCGCTACCGATCAGTTGGAAACACCACCAGACGACATGTCGGTTCAGGGTCGAGATTTGTTGACCGGAAAACCAAAACAAGTGGAAGTGACTTTCCGTGAAATTGCCAAAGCATTAGACAAATCAATTCAACGTATTGAAGACGCGATTATGGAGACCCTATCGCAAACGCCACCAGAATTAGCAGCCGATATTTACAATACCGGAATTTATCTTGCCGGCGGAGGATCGATGTTGAGAGGTTTGGACAAGCGTATTTCATTAAAAACCGACCTACCTGTTTACATCGCTGAAGACCCTTTGAAAGCGGTAGTAAGAGGAACGGGAATGGCGTTGAAAAATATTCCGAAATTCAGAAGCATTCTTATCAAATAATTGCTAAATTCGTTTCGAAAGAAACATGTTTTTTACTGACACGAGCGTAGCGAACTGACGAAGTAATACGGACCACTGAACCCAAAAAGAAATGCAGCAAATATTTAATTTTATATTTAAAAACAGCTACCGTATGCTGTTTTTGCTGCTTATAATCATATCGCTTTCGCTGACCATTCAGTCGCATTCGTACCACAAAAGCAAGGTAATCAGTTCGGCTAACTTCCTGTCGGGCGGCGTGTACGAAAAGATGAACAACATCAACGAGTATTTCAATCTGAAAATCCAAAATGATGAATTGGCAAAAGAAAACGCCCGACTCAAAAGTTTGCTTTTCAATTTGAAAGACACAACGAAAATGCCTGAAATCGACAGTATTCATGGCGTGAAAAAAATTGATATCATCATTTCGAAAGTCATCAAAAACTCCTACAACGTTCATGAAAATTACCTGACGTTGAACTCGGGAAGTAAGCAAGGCGTGAAACAGGATATGGGAGTTATCAACAGTTTGGGAATTGTGGGCGTGATTGAAAACACCTCAACCAATTATTCGACGGTGTTGAGTATCTTGAACACTACTCGCCCACTGAACGCCAAAATCAAGAAATCAGGTCACTTAGGATTTTTATCCTGGAATGGTAAGAATACCGGCTTTGTGCAATTGACAGATGTACCTCGTTTGGCGTCGGTTCGAAAGGGAGACACGATTGTAACTGGAGGTAACTCTGAAATCTTCCCGGAAAACATCAACATCGGAACCATCGAAAAAGTATTTACCGATAACGAGACGAATTTTTACACCTTAGATATCCGATTGTTTAATGACATGACCAGTTTGGGTTATGTTTATATCATCAAAAACAAGGACACCTTCGAAATTATTAATTTGGAAAAAAAGTCGCACAAAGATGAATAGCGCTTTATTAAATAATTTAGCCCGTTTTATTTTGTTGCTCGCCGCACAGGTTTTTATATTCAACAATATTAATTTTCTGGGGTTTGTGAACCCGTTTCCTTACATCTTGTTCATCATTTTATATCCGGTCAACGGGAATCGATACAGTTTGTTGGGAGCCAGTTTTTTACTCGGCATTTTAATGGACATGTTTCTGAATTCGGGTGGCGTTCACGCGACTTCGTGTTTGGTATTGGCGTATTTCAGACCTGCGATTTTTAAATTCTCATTCGGATTGAGCTATGAATACCAAACCGTACGATTAAATGATGTGGTGACTCCAGAAAGGTTTTCGTTCTTATTACTTGCAGTCGCTTTGCACCATATCGTACTTTTTATTTTAGAGATTTTCACCATTAACTTCTTTTGGAGCATTATAGTGAGAACTTTAATCAGCACATTATTTACCTTACTGATCAGCATATTAATTATTTATTTAATTAAGCCCAACAGACGATGAGAAAGTCCTTGCTTCCAGCTCTTATTATCATAACAGCCTCTTTGTTATTGATACGGCTTTTTTATTTGCAGGTGATTGATGATTCGTTGCGATTAAAATCGGAAAACAACGCTATCAAAATCAACTATATTTATCCTGAACGCGGTTATATCTACGACCGAAACGGTAAACTTTTAGTAGCCAATCAGCCGTCTTATGATATCATGGTGATTCCGAAAGACGCAAAAGATATCAATGTACAAGAGTTTTGCAAGTTGCTGAATATTACCGAAGACGAATACAATAAACGAATAACAAAAGCCCGAACGTATAGTCCGATGCTACCTTCGGTATTCCTGGCCCAACTCAACAAGGAAGAATACGCTACTTTTCAGGAAAAGCTGCGCCGTTTTAACGGATTCTACATCCAAAAAAGATCGCTTCGGGATTACCAGGTTGATTATGGCGCCAATGTTTTCGGTTTTATCACGCAGGTAAACGAAAAGACCATCGCAAAAAACAAGTATTATGTGGGTGGCGATTTGATTGGAAAGCAAGGTGTGGAAGAAAGTTATGAAACGATTTTGAGAGGTCAGAAGGGTGTTCGCTACGTTCAAAAGGATAAATTCAACCGGGAAATTGGTTCGTATAAAGAAGGAAAATTTGACACGATTGCCCGACAAGGTGAAGATGTGACCTTAACCATCGATGCCGAATTGCAACAATACGGAGAGCAATTGATGATCAACAAACGCGGTGGAATCGTTGCTATTGAACCAAAAACGGGAGAAATTTTAGCGTTGGTAACGGCTCCTTCGTACGATCCTTCGATTTTGGTGGGAAGAAAACGATCGGCCAATTATACCAAATTGTACCGTGATTCGATTGCTAAGCCACTATACGATAGAGGATTGTTGGCAGAATACCCACCGGGTTCACCGTTTAAAATCTTAACTGGTTTGGTTGCGCTTCAGGAAGGCGTAATTTCAGATAGTACACGTGTCACCTGCCATCACGGATTTAGTTACGCTCGTGGTCGATTTATGCGTTGCCACTGTCATGGTGGAGTTTTGCAATTGCACCGAGCGATTTACGAATCATGCAACTCCTATTTTTCTACGGCGTATATCAAGACAATCAACAAATACCGCGACCGCGGTTATGGTGTAGACGTTTGGGCAAAACACATCCACAGCTTTGGTTTAGGCGATTTCATGGGCTACGATTTGCCGACCGGGAGAAAAGGAAAAATTCCAACTTCCAAACTCTATAACAAAACCTACAAAGGATGGAAATGGGATGGAAAAACCATTGTCTCCAACGCCATTGGTCAGGGAGAAGTTTTGATGACGCCGATACAGTTGGCCAATTTCATGGCAACGATTGCCAATCGCGGTTATTATTACACGCCTCACATCATCAAAAAAATTGAAGGCGAAACCATCGATAAAAAATTTAGGACCAAACATGTTACTACAATCGACAGGAAATATTTCGATCCAATAATCAGCGGAATGTTTGATGTATACAACAGAGGAACAGCAGCCGGACTCGGTGTTGTTGGAATCGAAATCTGCGGAAAAACGGGAACAGCCGAAAATTTTGCCAAAATTAACGGCAAGCGTGTGAAGTTACAGGATCACTCTATTTTCGTAGCTTTTGCTCCTAAAGACAATCCGAAAATTGCGATTGCGGTATTTGTTGAAAACGGATATTGGGGAGCACGTTGGGCCGGGCCGATCACCACCTTGATGATTGAAAAATACATCAACAAAAAAATATCGCGTGTCGATTTCGAAAAGAGAATGTTGGAAGGAAGTTTGAAATCGCAGTACGACAAATTACTTCCGCAACATCAACAAGACAGTATTTCAAGAAAAACCGACAGCATCACCTTTGCCAAAAAACGATTGGATTCGATTGTCAAACAAAGAGCTGTTAAGAAAGACAGTGTAAAAAAAGTGTAAATGAAAAACCAAGGCGTATCGCAGAATATCGACTGGATAAGTATCACCATCTACATAGTTCTCGTAATTATGGGATGGCTGAATATCTATTCCTCATCTTTATCGTCGATTGCCGAAGAAACGTCCATTTTTGATTTCACTCAGATTTACGGGAAGCAGTTCTTGTTCATTTTATTTACAATCCCGATTATATTTATCGTGTTGTTTGTTGAAGCCAAATTCTACGAAAAATTCTCGATCATTATCTTTGCCGTCTCGTTACTCTCCCTCATGGGACTCTTCGTTGCCGGTAAGACGATTGCCGGACAGCGTTGCTGGTACGCCATTGGAAGTTTTACGCTGCAACCTTCGGAGTTTGCCAAAGCCGCTACTGCCCTCGCCTTAGCCAAATTTTTGAGCGACCCGCAGATTAGTCTTAAAAATGTCAACCGACAAATACAGGTACTTTTAATCGTATTCTTGCCAGTCATGCTGATTTTACCACAACCCGATCCGGGAAGTGCCTTAATTTACAGTATCTTCTTTATTGTCCTTTACAGGGAGGGATTACCGGGTTGGTATTTGCTGACGGGGTTCATCGCGATATTGCTGTTTATCCTAACTTTGGCTTTCAACAACCCATTTATTGTTATCGGAATTACGGCTGTCGTCTTGGTGATTAACTATATCAGAAGCCGATTAGTCGACAGGAATATTATTGCGAGTCTCATCCTTTTAGTTTTGATTTCCGGATTTTCATTTTCGGTAAATTATGTATTCAACAATGTTTTCAAACAACACCACCGCGACCGCTTCAATATTTTATTGGGACGTGAAGTTGACATGAAAGGAATTGGATACAACACCAACCAATCGGAAATTGCTGTAGGTTCCGGGGGGCTTTTTGGCAAAGGGTATCTTGAAGGAACCCAAACCAAAGGAGGATTCGTTCCCGAACAACATACCGATTATATCTTTACCACTGTTGGCGAAGAATGGGGGTTCTTGGGATGCATTATTGTAATCGGCTTGTTTGTCGGACTCATGCTGCGGATTATCTATCTCGCCGAGCGACAGAAAACCAAGTTCAGTCGAGTCTATGGTTATTGTGTAGCGGGAGTCTTGTTCATTCACTTCTTTGTCAACATTGCGATGGTATTGGGCGTTTTCCCGACTATTGGTGTACCGCTTCCGTTCTTCTCGTATGGAGGGTCCGGACTTTGGGGATTTACTATATTGCTTTTCATCTTCCTGAAAATGGATGCGAATAAGGTAAATGAATGGTAATTATTACTATATTTAGGTCTAACTTTTAAATTTCTTCTTATGAAAATAAAATTAGCCATTGCTACACTTTTGATTGCCGGATTTCAAACTATTAATGCTCAGGAAAGTACGCTTCAGCCTACTGCTCCTGTTGCTAAAAAGGAAGCTGTGAAAAACACAGATACAGATGAGACTCCAATGTTAGCGCCAATGGAATCGGCAAATGATGTTGTTGCTCCCGACAAAAACAAAATTATAACCACTAAAAAAACAGCGGTAAAGGCAAAGAAAAAAACAAAAAAGAAATTGAGAACGTCTTTAAAAAAATAAGTAAAAGAAAAACGCTCCAAAAGTTCAAAACTCTTGGAGCGTTTATTTTTTTAAAATCAATTATGATTTGATTAACTTCCTTTTCTCAATTTTAGAAGTCAATGCTTTTTTGGTATCGTTGCCTCCTTTTAAATCGTCAAGGATATGCAAGGCTTCTTCAACATAAATGTCTTTTGACAAGCTCTCAAACCAGCTCTCTCTTTTTTCTTTCAGAGTTGCGTCGTTTTTCATTAACTCAGTTTCATAAGGCAGAGAAGTAAAAGGAAGCTTATTGTCGTAGTCAGCAATTGTTTTGTACTTTTTGCTGGTTTCTTCCAATTTCTTTTGCTCATTTTTGTATTTGTCGATTTGAAGACTGTAAATGTCAACTTTGTTTCTTTCATCAACCCATCTTGCGTTTTCATCAATCAATTTCATTTGGGTGTTCGCAGCAATACGCTTTTTACTATTGGCGATTGCTTTGTCGAAATTAGTTTGTTTGTTCCAAACCGCATAATCTGCTGCATCGATTTTATCCCATGGCATGGCATTGTCAGTATCTTTTTCACCCATTTTTAAGTAAGCATATCGATCCGGCATTACCACATCACTTGCTACACCTTCCAATTGTGTTGAACCACCATTGATTCTATAGAATTTTTGGGTTGTCGTTTTTAACGCACCTAAGTCGCCTACATTACTTCCTCTCACAAATTGATTCAAATCGATAACGTTCTGAACGGTTCCTTTACCATAGGTTTGTTTGCTTCCAATGATAACGGCTCTTTTGTAATCCTGCATAGCAGCAGCCAAAATTTCCGATGCTGATGCCGAGAACTCATTGACCATGATAACTAGTGGTCCGTCCCATTTTACAGAACTGTCTTTATCGTACAACACTTCTTTTTTACCTGCAGAAGATTTAACCTGAACGATTGGTCCTTGTTCGATAAACAAACCGGCAATGTCTACAACGGTTTTCAAAGATCCACCACCATTGTCACGTACATCCATGATAATACCTTGTACACCTGCGCTTTTCAATCGTTCTACTTCTAGTGCCACGTCTTTACCGGCGTCGCGGCTGTTTTTGTCTTCAAAATCGATGTAGAATTTTGGCAGGTAGATGATACCGTATTTGCTACCATCCCTTTCTATGATACTCGACTTGGCATAGGTTTCTTCAATTTCAACCTCATCACGAATAATCGAAATGATCTTAATTGTACCATCGGTCTTCTTAACCGTCAACCGAACTTCAGTTCCTTTTGGTCCTTTGATTTTTTTCACCACATCGTCCAAACGCATCCCTACTACTTCGATAGGTTCTTTATCGCCTTGTGCTACTTTTAGGATTACGTCTCCCGCTTCCAATTCTTTGCCTCTCCAGGCTGGACCACCGGAAATCAATTCGGTAATTTCGGTGAAATCATTTTTCTTTTGAAGACGGGCTCCGATTCCTTCTAACTTACCGCTCATGCTCACATCAAAACGCTCTTTTTCGTCTGGAGCGAAATACGAAGTGTGTGGGTCAAATCGCGATGCAATGGCGTTGATGTAAACCGAAAACCAATCATTACGATCTAAATCCTTAATAAATCCGAAGTATTCGTTAAGTGATTTTAAACTGCTTTCGCGGCTTTCTTTCTCCATTTGCTCATTGGTTTTTGGAGCTTCATTATCCGTTTTAGCAATGCCATCCAAGAATTTTTTCTCTAATTCAGGAGTGATTTTGCTGCCCATTTTTTCGCGGTATTCCTCGAGTTTTTGTTCAGGGGTCTTATTTTTATTCTTGATTTTATCTTCCTCTAATTTTTGCTTGTCAACATAAGTTCCTAAGGTCGATAGCTTAATTTGTTTGCGCCATTTTTCCTTTAGCTCGGCAGTCGTTTTGGCGTACGGAGCTTTTTCATAATCGGCATTGAAACTTTCATCTATGGTATAATCAAAAGGCTTATCTAAAATATCCTTGTAAAACTCTTTGGACTCTTCCATTCTTTTCATCAAACGATCGTAGGTTAAATCAAAGAAAGTCAACTCTTTATTGTTGATTTGATCGTCTATCTTCAATTCGTATTTTGAAAATTCATCAATGTCAGATTGCAAAAAGAAACGCTTCGAAGGATCGAGCGCAGTGATATAATCTTTGTAAATTCCTTTGGATAAATTGTCATCTATTGCAGCCGGATTGTAGTGTCCTTTTTCAAGGACATAAGCCAAAAGCTCGAGCAATAATTTGTCTTTTTCAGGATCGGTTTTTTCGACTTTCGGGATAAAACTCCACAAGCCGACACATATTGCCACTACAAGTAGCAGCACTTTGTAATTCCTTTTCATATAATTAAGTATTGTATTCATTAATTTTTCACTAAATTAAACAAAAAACTGTGCCATGTCAGTAAGGGTCTGCATAATTTTTTGTTAAAACAAAATACATTTTCAGATAATCCGCCAAAGTTAAAGAATTTTGTACCGTATTAAATATATAAATAAGTACTTTTGTTACAACATTACGTCTAATCACTTATGACAAAGAAACCGCTTATTCTCGTTACAAACGACGATGGAATTACTGCTCCGGGCTTGCGTTTATTAATCGAAGTAATGGTCGAATTAGGAGATATCATCGTAGTGGCTCCCGATAGTCCGCAAAGCGCCACAGGCCACGCCATAACTATAAACAATACCTTACAAATCAATAAGATTTCCAAAGAAAAAGATCCGATTACCGAATACAGTTGCTCGGGAACTCCAGTTGATTGTGTCAAAATTGCAGTCCATGAAATCTTAAAAGGCAAACCCGATTTGTGTGTATCCGGAATCAATCATGGTTCAAATTCATCCATTAATGTGATTTACTCGGGAACCATGAGCGCTGCTGTAGAAGGCGGAATTGAAGGCATACCGTCAATCGGTTTCTCGTTGTCGGATTACAATTGGGACGCCGATTTTGAACCGACGCGGAATTTCGTCAAAAAAATAGCCACTGAAGTTTTAAACAACGGACTCCCGGAAGGCGTCATCTTAAATGTCAATTTCCCAAAATTAAAGGAAAAGGAAATCAAGGGAATTAAGGTCTGTCGGCAAGCCAAAGCCATTTGGGAAGAACGATTTGACAAACGCCAAACTCCGATGGGAAAAGATTATTATTGGCTTTCGGGAGAATTCGTAAATTTGGACAAAGGTGAAGATACCGATGAATGGGCATTGGCCAATGGCTACGTTTCGATTGTTCCGGTGCAATTTGATCTGACTGCGCATCACGCCATCCAAACTATAAATAACTGGGAACTGTAATTATGAAATATACTGATTTATTGTTGGGCTTACTATTGGGATTGGTGACCGCTCTTGTCGGCGCATTCCTCTATTTGCTAATCTTTACGCCGTACAATCTTTTTAGCGATTTTAAGATTATAATGTTATCCGGAATTTTAGGCATGGTTCTTAAACTAGGTGCTGTTTTAAATCTTGCCGTTTTCTTTATTTTACTAAAGTTCAACAAGGATAATATGGCAAAGGGAATTATCGCTACGTTTATAGTATTAACCATTTTAGCTTTTTTTATTTAGATGACATCGCCAACAAAAATTTAAAATCCGATAATAAAAAGGCGATTGCATATATGACCGCTGAAAAATAGAATCAACATATATGAAATACTATATCATTGCTGGTGAAGCTTCGGGCGATTTGCACGGTTCGAATTTGATGAAAGCCATATTCGAAGAGGATAAGAACGCCGACATCCGATTTTGGGGAGGCGATTTGATGCAACAAGCTGGCGGCACTTTGGTTAAGCACTACCGAGACCTTGCCTTTATGGGATTTGCCGAAGTGGCAATGAACCTGAAAACCATCTTAAACAATATCAAAATCTGCAAAGCCGACATCGCGAAGTTCCATCCCGATGTGATTATTTTCATCGATTATCCCGGTTTTAATATGCGGATTGCCAAATGGGCCAAGCAAAAAGGAATCAAAACCCATTATTATATTTCGCCTCAAATCTGGGCATGGAAAGAAAATCGGATTACTGCCATCAAACGCGATTTCGATAAGCTATATGTGATTCTTCCGTTTGAAAAAGATTTTTACGAAATCAAACACGGTTTTCCTGTAGAATTTGTCGGACATCCTTTGATTGACGCCATCCACAACCAAAAATCAATTGACGCCGAACAATTCCGAAAAGACAACCAACTCGACAACAAACCGATTATTGCCATTCTTCCGGGAAGCCGCAAACAGGAAATATCCAAAATGCTTTCGGTAATGCTGAGTGTCGTAAACGATTTTCCCGATTACCAATTTGTGATTGCCGGTGCTCCAAGTCAGGAGTTTTCTTTTTACCAGCAATTCCTCAAAAACGCCAATGTCAAATTCATCTCGAACAAAACGTATGATTTGCTGAGCAACGCCACTGCTGCTTTAGTAACTTCGGGAACGGCAACCTTAGAAACGGCATTGTTCAAAGTTCCGGAAGTCGTTTGCTACAAAGGAAGTTACATTTCCTATCAAATTGCCAAACGCATCATCACGTTAAAATACATTTCGCTCGTGAACCTCATTATGGATGAAGAAGTGGTTACCGAATTGATTCAGGGTGAATGCAACGCCAAACGCATCAAGCAGGAACTGACTAAACTCCTTGACACCAATCACAGAGCTAAAATGCTGGCCAAATACGATGAACTCGAAGCCAAACTGGGTGGTATTGGCGCCAGCAAAAAAACCGCTCACTTGATTGTTTCAACCATTCGCTGATTTTTCGGCAAAAATTCCTATCTTTATCTTTCAAAGCCTTACTTGACATTGCAACTGTTGAGTAGTTTAAACGCCATTTAGTAATTTTATACGCCAGAAAGTGAAAGTACTGCAATTCCCTTTAGTACGGATTACGATTTGTTTTGTCATCGGAATCCTGTTTACCTACACGGTACAACCCAACTTACAATTTATTAGTTGCTCGGTCATTATTGCTCTAGCATTGACATTACTGAGCTATTTCCTTTCAAGAAGAAAACCGTCGTTGCGGATTTATTTTGGCTGGAACACTTTCATGTTATCCTTTTTAATTGGGGCAATGAGTTTACTATCAGCCATCGAAACCAACAATCCGAATCATTACATACACCATTTACCAGAATCCGAAAGTGAACAATCTATCGAAGTAATTATCAGCGAAAAATTAAAAAGCAGCTTTAATTCTGATCGGTACATCGCGACTCTTTCATCATTCGATGGAACGAAAAGTTGTGGTAAAATCCTCATCAACATCAAAAAAGACCCTTCAGTCAAAACATTCGAAAATGGCATTCATTTAAAACTAAAAGCTTCCATTTACAAAAACAAGAAACCAACCAACCCGAATCAGTTTGATTACTCGGAGTACTTAGAGAACAAACAGATTTACGCACAAGTGTACACCAATTATTATTCGATAAAAGTAAGGTCATTTCACGAAAACAGCATTGCTTACTTTGCGAGTAAACTCCGAAATAGGATTATTTCCAATTTAGAAAAAAGCCATTTTAATGCCACCGAATTGCATGTGGTCGCTGCTTTAATTTTAGGACAACAGCAGGATATTTCAAAAGATATTATTCGCGATTACCAATATGCCGGCGCCGTTCACATTTTATCGGTTTCGGGTTTGCATGTCGGATTTGTATTGTTGTTCATGACATTTTTATTGAAGCCAATATCGAATACCCGACGCAATTCGTTCCTCAAACTCTGCATCGTTTTGGTTTCACTATGGTCATTCGGAATCTTGGCGGGATTGGCTCCATCGGTTGTCCGTTCGGTGACGATGTTTTCATTTGTGGCGATCGGATTGTTTTTGCGGCGCAGCGTGAACATTTACCATACTTTATTCGTTTCGGTGTTGTTAATTCTTTTAGTTGAGCCTTTCTTTTTGTTTGATGTCGGATTTCAATTGAGTTATTTGGCGCTGTTTTTTATCGTTTGGCTACAACCTCTATTGTATTCGATTGGGAAGCCAAGATACAAAGTGATTAATTATTTTTGGGAAATCATAACTGTTTCATTTGCAGCACAAATTGGAACTTTGCCTCTGAGCTTGTATTACTTCCATCAATTTCCGGGATTGTTCTTTGTGACCAACATTGTCGTTCTTCCGATGTTAAGTGCGATTATGGGAATCGGATTGTTGGTTATGATTTTGGCGGCATTCGGCTGGATTTGGTTACCGCTTCTGAAAATTCTGGAAGGAAGTATCGGGTTGCTCAATTCAATTATTCGCTGGATTGCTTCATTTGAAGATTTCATCTTAAAAGACATCCCGTTCTCATGGATTATGATGCTGTGCTGCTATCTTCTCATTTTTTGTTGTATTGCATGGATGCAAAAACCATCGGTCAAGAAATTAACGTTGGTACTTGCCTCAGTAATTCTATTGCAATTGACGACACTTCAATTCAAATACAGCAATGAAAGGAAAAATGAATTTATCGTTTTCAACAAAAAGAAAAACACCATCATTACCGAGCGAAATGGAAAAAAAGTAATACTGTACAGCAACGATTCCATTTTGAAAAATGATAAAAACGAAGTGGTTTTAAAATCTTATCTGGTTGCGAATTCTTGCCAGGTTGTGAATAAAAAATCAATCGGGAATTTATATTGTTTTAAAGATAAAAGAATTCTGGTTCTCGACAGTACTATCGTTTATTTTGAAAATCTAAAGCCCGATATTTTGCTACTGATTAATTCCCCGAAAGTGAATCTGCAACGGTTATTTGCTGCTCACAAACCAAAACAGGTTGTAGTAGATGGCTCCAATTTCAAATCGTATGTACAACTTTGGAAGGCAACTTGTATCAAAGAAAAAATCCCTTTTCACGATACTTCAGAAAAGGGATTTTATAGAATTAATTAGGCGTTTTTCTTAGCCGTCTTTTTGGCTTTGGTTGTTTTTTTAACCGCTACCGGTTTCGGATCGGGCACGTATTTTTCCAGCATCGTGTTGGCTCCGGCTATCCAGGTTGCAGGTCCACCCGCTACATATCCGGTTTTTCCCAATTGGTCAAAATTGGTTTTGCCATCTTTGGTAGTTGGTTTTACCAACCAAACTGTTGGATATCCTTGTACTTGAAATAATTGCTGCATTTGCGCATTTTGCATCTTGATGTCTTCAGATTGTGGTGTTTTTCTAGGAAAATCCAATTCAACCAAAACTACTTTTTCTTTAGCCCAGGCTGTAAATTCAGGAGTTCTGAACACTTCATTCTGCAAACGAATGCACCATCCGCACCAGTCGCTTCCCGTAAAAAATAAGAACATTGGCTTTTGTTCCTTGTTCGAAATTTCAATGGCTTTCTTGATATCAGTCTGCCAAGTTAAACCTTCTTGAGCTTGTGTTGAAAATCCAACAACCAGTAATACTACTATAAATAACTTTCTCATTTTTAATTTTTTAAAGATTCGGGTTTTCCAAAAATAGTGCCGCAATTTAGCATTTTATTTTACTTCCTGCATTAATTTTTTAATTAATGGTGAAATTAATATCATAATGACTCCAGCTATCAAGGCATAAATTCCCAATTGCTGGTATCCATCGGCATACGTATTCAATTTTTCAAGGTTAGAAGCATTTTCTGAAGCGTCGGCAATATTGGCACCCAGCAATCCCGCAAAATACTGACCATACGCACTGGCCAGGAACCACATTCCCATGATAACAGCCTGTAGTTTTTGTGGGGATAATTTTGTCATAACCGACATTCCTATCGGAGACAGGCACAACTCACCAAAAGTAATGACAAACCAACCGAAAGTAAATAAATTTAGAGAGGTCTTACCATCCGGCCCGGCAAAAAATCGAGTATAATAGAACACCCAAAATCCGAGGCCAAGCAATAAAAATCCCAAACCAAACTTTACCACTGTATTGGGTTCAATTTTCTTTTTTGCCATCCATATCCATAGGGCTCCGAGTATCCCAGCCAGAATAATGACAAACAAAGCACCCGATGAATTATTGACTCCATTTGGATCCACTTTCACGCCAAGAAGCTCATTTTTAAGATTGTTGGCAGCGAAAAGACTCAAAGAGCCACCGCTTTGCTCGTAGAACGCCCAGAAGAATATAGAGAACACGATGAATACAAAAGCGGCCATAAGTTTCTTATTTTGAACTGCCGTTAAGTTTCGCATTTCATAGCATAAGTAGAGTATCGATGCGGGTCCGATAATCATCATAAAATAATCCGTGTAAACCGTATTAGCCACCATCAGGATAATGATAGGAATTAACGCCAACGACCCGATATAAGTCAAAACCTCATACAGTTTACGTTTCGATTTTTCGATTTCGAGTAATGGGGAAAGTCCGATTTTACCCATGCTTTTCTGTGTTTGTGTAAACGTAATAAGGCTGATGAACATTACGATGGCAGCAAATCCAAAAGCATAGTTCCAACGAAGTCCCTGCGGAACCATAGAAGCCCAAAGCGTGCCGTTTGCCACAGCGATGCATACATAACCTCCCAATAATGCCCCAAGGTTAATCCCGGCATAAAACAGTGAAAAGCCAGCATCCCTGCGCGCATCGCCCTCTTTGTATAATTGCCCTACCATCGAAGAAATGTTCGGCTTGAAAAAACCCGTTCCTACAATCGTAAAACCAATTCCGGTAAAAAATAAATCTTTCGGACTCAGCGCCAGAATGACACTTCCTATAATCATTAATATTCCGCCCCAAAAAAGTGATTTTCGCAATCCCAATATTTTATCGGCAAACAAACCACCGATGAACGTAAAGGCATACACCCACGCCTGAGTGGCTCCGTATTGTAAGTTGGCAGTCGTCTCGTCCATTTTTAACTGGCTTACCATAAAAACAGCGAGCATTCCCCTCATCCCGTAGAAACTGAAGCGTTCCCACATCTCTGAAAAGAATAGATACCATAATTGTTTAGGGTACTTCCCTTTAAATTCCTGAATGTGTTCTATTGTTGGTATATTTTCCATAATTAATTGATTCCGTTTTCTTTCATGACTTTATTTAAGTTTTTTACCAAGGCAAACATGAGTATTGTTGCAAACATTAATAATCCGAAATTCACCCAAAAGAAATCGGCTTTATCATCATACGTATCCCACATGCTGGCCAAAACACCACTTAATTTATTTCCGATCGATGTCGACAAAAACCAACCCCCCATCATCAATGCCGTGATGTTTTTTGGTGATAATTTCGACACGATTGACAATCCCATCGGACTCAGGAATAGTTCCCCAATCGTAATGATTCCGTAATTCGCCACGAGCCACCAGACGGATACTTTCTCGGTTCCGTTATTTCCGATTTGAACAGCGGCCACCATGACCAGAACCGATAAAGCCGATAGTAATAATCCAAAGGCAATTTTGGTAGGTGTGGACGGTTCTTTTTTTCTTCCCCGCAAGAAGGTAAAAAAGGCAACCACCAATGGTGTTAGAATAATAACCCACCCCGGGTTGATCGATTGACTTAAGTTGGCCGACCAGGTAAATACCTTACTTCCTTCTTCAGGCAATTTTTCTTTTTTTACATTTCGGAAGTACAAAGGATAATCGACTACTTTTATTACTTCCCCATCCTTTTTCTGGATTCGGAATGCAGCGTCGTACAAAGCAACCGAATCCTTCTTATAAGTTAAGGTGTCGGCAAGAACCAATTTGGAGGCTACCTGTTGTGAGGTCCCTGTCAATTGCCTGTCGGTATATTTATCGCCCCAATTGTTGAGCGCCGAGCCGTTGAGCTTGAATACCGCCCAGAACAAAATCACTACCGCAAAAATAGACAACAAGGCTCCGATCTGTCTCTTTTCAGAAGCTTTGGCCTTGAAATACAAGCTGCCATAAAAGAATACTACGGGTATGCAGGCAAAGATAAACGCATCGGTACTGTCCGATCCGAAGACCGCACAATCCGGATTCGCATCCGATTGTACTCCTTTCAAAAACCAACCGATAACCCCAAAGATCACCGAAGGCAACAGAATAAACAATACAATTTTATAAAATGGCATATCCCCTTGCTGAATTCCTTTCTTGTCGGTTTTGTCACCGTAATGCTTTGTGCCCAATAAGAACACCACAACACCAATGAACATTCCGACACCAGCCGCCATAAAAGCGTACTGCCATCCGAAAAGGATTTTCAGTGCGGCGCCAAAAAAGTTACAGATAAAGGCTCCGATATTAATTCCCATATAGAAGATATTGTACCCTTCGTCTTTCTTAGCCTTGTACTGGTCGTCGTTATAAAAATTCCCCAACAAGGTAGAAATGTTGGGTTTGAAGAAACCATTTCCGACAATTACCAAAGTCATGGCAACATACAGCATCGGCAAACTATGGATACCCATCATAAAATACCCGGCACCCATCATGAGTCCACCAATAACTATCGATTTTTTATAGCCAAAATAACGGTCAGCTACCAAGCCACCAATGAAAGGTGTAAGGAATACCAAAGCGATAAAAGTCCCGTACAAATCGGACGCTTCCTTTTCAGTCATGGCAAAACCGGCTTCTACATCTTTGAGGTAGAGCGTAAAAATCCCAATCATCAAATAATAACCGAAGCGTTCCCACATTTCAGACAAAAACAAATACGGCAGTGCTTTAGGATGGCTTTTCCACATAATTTTTAGATTTAAAAAACAAACCTACAATATCGCCTTGACGAACTGTAGGTTTGAAAGATATAAATTATTTTATAAACTACTAGTGCCCTACTTCTTGTGCTCCTTCAACGTGATCATTGTGCATACGTTTTTCTAACCAAGAGCTCAACACGAACAATATCGCAGCCGCAGCTCCCGACATGATGATGAACAATACAAAGAACTCATACAGATTCGTGATTTGGAATCCGATGAAATGCGTAGGTCCGCCTGTTCCATCTTCTCCACCCGGAATCAAGGCACTTAATGTTCCTGCAAATTTATTCGCAGCAGCATTCGCCAGGAACCATGTTCCCATCATTAATGATGACAAACGCAATGGTGCTAATTTAGAAACCATCGACAATCCGATTGGTGACAAACACAATTCCCCGATAGTATGAATGATATACAAACCAATCAACCACCACATAGATACTTTATCGCCAATTCCCAATCCTTTTACGGCAATGGCAATTACTACGTATCCTAAAGCTACCAATCCCAATCCGATGGCCATTTTCTTAGGCGAAGACGGCTCCAGTTTTCTTGCGTACAAGAATCCCCAAACGATGGTCATGATCGGAGCCAAAGCGATAACCGCTAATGGGTTCACCGATTGAAAATACGAAGCTGGCATTTCCCAGCCGAACAATGTTCTTTCGGTTTGTCTGTCAGCGAAAAGTGTCAACGACGCACCCGCTTGCTCAAACGCTCCCCAAAAGAAGATTACGAAAAACGCAAGAATAAAAATTACGGTAATACGTTGGGTTTCGATTTTTGACAAACTCTTATCACTAAAGATCAATATTGGCATGGCCACCATAGCGCCGTAGATAAAATAGCTGATGATATCAATATCGCTGTTGAACATTTGTTTGAAGTTCAACATAAAGAAGATAATAGCAATCGATCCTACTATCATGGCGATACTTTGAAAATCCAGACTCTTAACAGGCAAACCAATGTGTTTTCCTTCTTCAGAAATAAGGTATTTTTTCTGACCCATCACAAAAGCAACAAGTCCGATCAACATTCCCACTCCAGCTGCTAAGAATCCCCATTTGAAATCCATAGAACCACAAACCAGTGGCGAGAAGAACGCTCCTAAGTTGATACCCATATAGAAAATGGTAAAGGCACTGTCAATTCTTCTGTCGTTGGCAGGATACAATTGACCTACCATGGTTGAGATATTCGGTTTGAAGAAACCATTACCAATAATAATGGCTGTTAAACCCATCCACATGATCGATACACCGCCATCAGCTCCGGCAGAAGCACTGAAGAACATACAGAATTGTCCTAACGCCATGAGCAAACCACCAATGATGATACTTCTTCGGTTTCCTAGGAATTTATCACACAGGTATCCTCCCAAAAGTGGTGTCAGGTAAACCAATCCGGTATAACTTCCATAAATTTGAGATGCATCGGCATCTTTCATTAATAATACTTTGGTCATGAACAGAATGAAGATCGCTCTCATTCCGTAGTAACTGAATCGTTCCCACATCTCTGTGAAAAATAGGAAGTACAATCCTTTTGGATGTCCAGTTTTAGCTGCTGCTTGTTGTTTAGCCATAATTATTGTTTTAGATTTTTGTTTGGTTAATTAGCTTTTTGGGCTTAACGGATCTCCATTAGCCAGTGCAAAATACAAACTATTACAATTAAATAATAGTCGAATACTCAGAATTCAGTAAAAATAAGCTTTTGTGAGTAATTGTGACTGACCGCCAAATTTAGTTTTAAACAAATTCCTTGTACTGCCCGTTGTCGATATTACTAGTAAATTCAAGCAATAGCGAAGTATTGATGTCAATACATTCGGGTAAAAAACGAAGTCGGTATTTGGCTTGGCCGATAAAAGTAAAAAAGTCGTTACGCGTGATTTTCATGTCACCTTCAAGCTCCAGAATGGCATTTATGTTGTCGATAATCCGGCTCAGATAAGTTTGACTTAGGATTTCGCCACCGTTATACACCTCAATGCACATGCTTTCCTCGGGAGCAAATTTTCGTCGGATGGCAAATTTCAATAGGTTACTGAATTGCGTCGTCTTATTCCCAAAATCGACGGTTTGGTTGACGATGTTCTTGGACGGGATTGACAATTCAATCACGTTCCAAGCCACAAAGTTAATTTTCATGGAGGTGGCTTCGGGCAATTGCGATAATTCCAGCACCCAACTCGTTCCCAAAACCAAAAACACGAATATCAAGGTAGTCTTGGCGATGAGTTTGGCGAGGTCGATGCTAAACAGGTAACTTTCAAAATTGAAAACATACGGCAATTGCGTGATGAACAAAATAATAATGCTCAATACCGCAATGACCGAAACGCTCTTCATCTTTCGATTGTGAAACGTACGGTAAAACGAAAGGATCAAAAACCAGGTGAGTATGCCCGATAACACTACATCCGGAATCGTATTGAAGCGAATGCCGTAAGTGTTGATAGTCTCCCCAAAAAACAACGCCAGCATCAATGAAATGAACGAAAGTCCGATAAAGAAAAACAGGATTCTTCTGGTGCTTTTCTTGTTGTTATAAAGGTATTCGGGCGAATTGTCGAAATAGTACAAGGCCAATATCAAAAACAAGGAATTCAGGATTGAAAACATGTTTTGACTGATCAGGATAATCCAGCCACTCGTATTAAAATTGTTGAAAACAAGCGTCAGCAACGACGAAAGCGACCAGACAAAAACAGACAAACCCAGGTAGAGCAATCCGTTGTCGAATCGTTTTACGGCAATTTCAGAAGTCAGTTTTTGCTTGAATTTATCCTGGACAACGAGCCAAATGGAAAGCAATAAAAATCCACCAATTAAAGAAATTAATAATTCTGTTATTAAGTAAAATTGATGTGGATGCATTGTTGACTATAACTTTTCCTTGATGAAATTGGTCATTTTGTTGAACAATTGGACTCTGGTTTTACCACCAAAAATTCCGTGGTTTTTATCCGGATACACCGCCCAGTCAAATTGTTTGTTGGCTTGCACCAACGCTTCAATCATCTGCATGCTGTTTTGGAAATGCACATTGTCATCGGCTGTACCGTGAACCAAAAGGTAACTTCCTTTTAACTTATCGGCAAAGTTGATTGGCGAGTTCAGATCGTAACCACTCGCATTTTCCTGTGGAGTCTGCATGTAACGCTCGGTGTAAATGCTGTCATAAAAACGCCAGTTCGTAACCGGAGCTACGGCAATTGCCATCTTGAACACATCGGCACCTTTCAGAATACAGTTGCTCGACATGAAACCTCCATACGACCAGCCAAATATTCCGATACGCGATTTATCGACATACGCATAATTCCCTAAGGTTTTAGCGGCATCGATTTGGTCTTCCACTTCGTATTTCCCCATTTCCTTTTGCGTGCATTTCTTGAAAGCCGCTCCTTTGAAACCAGTTCCTCTTCCGTCTACACATGCAATGATGTACCCTTGTTGCGACAACATCATGAACCACATATCGTTGGTATCTAACCAATTGTTGGCCACTTCCTGGGAACCCGGACCCGAATATTGGTACATGAAAACCGGATATTTTTTATTGGCATCAAAGTCTTTTGGTTTGATCATCCAGGCGTTGAGTTTGTTTCCTTTGTCGGTCGTCAACACAAAAAACTCTTTGTTAGGCAAGTTGTATTTTTTTAGTTTTTCCGATAAGTCATTGTTGTTGAGGATCGGTAGCACTTCTTTCCCGTCTCTGGAACTGTTGAGCGAATACATCGTCGGAACCGTTGCACTCGAAAACGTATTGATGAAATACTCGAAATTCGGACTAAACGTCGCGGCATTCGTTCCGACTTGAGAAGATAATTTGACTTTGTTTTTGCCATCGATACCCGTTCTATACACGTCTCTCAAAATAGAACCGTTCTCTACCGATTGGTAGAAAACCGTTTTGGTTTTTTCGTCATAACCGTAATACGCTGTTACTTCCCAGTTTCCTTTGGTAACCTGATTAATTAACTTTCCTGTTTTATCGTACAGGTAAATATGGTTGTAACCATCTTTTTCGGAAGTCCATATAAAAGAATTGTCTTTCAAGAAAGTCAGGTTATCAGTCACATCAACATACGCTTTGTCTTTTTCGTTCAATACCACTTTGGAAGTTCCGGTAGTGCCATCCACAAAAAGCAAATCGAGATTATCCTGATGGCGGTTCAAAACCTGCGCACTCAAAACGTTGGCGTCGTTGGTCCATTTCATTCTCGCAATGTAGAAATCCGAATAATTGCCAAGATTGATTGCTTTAGAAGATTTGGCCGCTACATCATAAATGAATAAGGAAACCACCGCATTTTTTTCTCCGGCTTTTGGATATTTGAACGTTTCAACCGTTGGATACAAATCTTTTTTGTAAATGTTCATCGTAAACTCCGGCACTTCACTTTCGTCAAAACGGATGTACGCCAGTTTCTTCCCGTCGGCACTCCAGTCAAATGCGCGTACAAAAGCGAATTCTTCCTCGTACACCCAATCTGTAATTCCGTTGATAATTGAATTCTTTTTCCCATCCGTAGTGATTTGGGAAGTGGCTTTCGAAGCGATATCGTAAATAAACAGATTGTTCGCTTTAGCAAATCCGATTTTGGTTCCGGTAGGCGAAAAAGTCGGTTCCTGAACCTGCTCCAAAATTTTGGTCAATTCCTTGGTTTCGGTATTGTACAGAAAATAATCGGCGGTAAATGAATGACGAAAGATTTGATTGGAGTTATTGGCAATCAAAATCTTTTTCTCATCGGCACTAAACGAATAACTGTCGATGCCATCGGCCAATTCCTTAAAATTCTTGGTATCGATTAAGGTCGACACTTTCTTTAGTGTTGCATAATCGTACAAATCGATTTGCATGGATCGCGAAGCACGGTCAAAATTCAAGACCGTGTATTGGTTGGTATTTTTCATCGCCTGCAATTCGTCCATTCCTTTGGTACGAAAAGCACCCGAATAAATTTCTTCAACGGTAATCTTTTGCTGGGCCACAGCCGAAAGACAAATAAAAAGAAAGAGCGTAAGTATTTTTTTGGTTTGCATAATGAATGACTGATTTTTTGATTGATTTTTAACAGGTCAATTTTAGTGAAAAAAATGGAAACAATAGTACAATTTTCTGTTAAATGCAGTTTGTCTCTTGAATCGGCACCACATGTTTTGCTACGGCACCGTCACTTCGAGTGGTTTTCAAAAAACAAAAACGTCAGTTTTGGCTTTTAAAAATTGTATCGAGAAGGTTGCTAGCAGAACTGAATTCCATGCATCAATAAAAGTATATATTTGATGTTACATTCTGTTATCCATAATGCTAGTATTCCCCTTGACTAGTAATAAATCCGTTGAAAACTTCTTGAATTTTTATAATTATCAAGATAGAGTTTTATTACATTTGGCGAATGGGATACGAAGTTAAAAATTTAGAATTAGAACTCTTTCAAGCAGAAGGTAAAAAAGAACAAAATTATTCAGCAACTTTCGCTGACAATATGAGTTTACCAATTCATAAATGGTATAGATATACTGCTGGATTTTCTGCCGTTTGGGCAAACCAACTTATTCAAAAAGAAAAAGAAAATGGACGAACCCATATAATTGACCCATTTGCTGGTTCAGGAACGGTTTTACTTGAAAGCGAATTTGAAGGTGTTGAATCTATTGGTATTGAAGCCCATCCATACATTTATAAAATTGCAAAAGCTAAGCTTGCGTGGAATTACCCATGTGAAATATTTAAACAAAAAGTTCTTACTTTTTTAGAGATAGCTAAAAATAGAAATGTTACAAAAACAGAATATCCGAAATTAATCGCAAGCTGTTACCCTTTAGACATCATTCAAAAACTCGAAGCCTTAAAACAAACATGGCTGGAAATTGACCAAGATGAAGATATAAAAGATTTTACTTGGTTTATAATTACTTCAATCTTACGCTCAACTTCTCCAGTGGGAACTGCACAATGGCAATACATCCAGCCTAATAAAACCAAATCGAAAGTTTTGGACACATTCGTTGCATTTGAGAAAAAGGCTAATGATATGTATCTAGACATGAAGCGTCTTCAGTTTAGAAATATAAATGTTGTAGACGCATTAATCATTAACGAAGACGCAAGGGATATTAAATCAATTCCTGATGGTTGGGGAGATTTAGTTATTACGTCTCCTCCATATGCAAATAACTACGATTACGCAGATGCAACACGTCTGGAAATGACATTTTGGGGGGACATAAATGGTTGGGCCGATTTACAAAACAGCGTTAGAAAGAATCTTGTTAGAGCTTGTACTCAACATGTTTCAAAATTAGGAAATGAAATTGACGAAATTTTATCAAACGAGAAACTTTCAGCAATTCATTCTGAATTAATTGAAGTATATTCAAAGCTTAAAGAAGAAAGACTTAATCACGGCGGAAAGAAAAACTATCATTTAATGATTGCCGCATATTTTACAGATCTTGCAGATGTTTTTCATTCGCTCAGAAGAGTTACCAGTGAAGATTGTTTAATGTGTTTTGTTATTGGAGATTCTGCCCCATATGGGATTTACGTTCCTGTTGATAAGTGGTTGGGTGAATTAGCAATCGCCGCTGGTTTCAAAAGTTATACCTTTGAAAAGTTAAGAGATAGAAATACTAAATGGAAAAATAGAAAACATACTGTTCCTTTACATGAGGGAAGATTATGGATAAAAGGATAAATATGGCTGAATCATCATCACACAAATTTGGGCAAATAATTGGAGACCTCTTAGAAGCAGCACTTGAGCCACACCTTCAGAAATTTTCAAAAAGTAAAAAGTTATATTTAGACAAAAAAGGTGTACGATTAGCCCGTAAAGGAAAAAAACTATCTTGGACAGATGGTATGAATAATGTCCATGATTTAGATTTCGTCATAGAAAGGAATGGTGAAGATAACAAAATAGGTGCTCCAGTCGCATTTATAGAAATTGCTTGGAGAAGATATACCAAACATTCTCGAAATAAAGCTCAAGAAATACAAGGAGCAATTCTTCCTCTTGCCGAGAAATACAAAAACTCCTCCCCTTTTAAAGGAGTTGTCCTTGCTGGAGTTTTTACCGGAGGCGCATTGACACAGCTTAAATCAAGTGGGTTTTGTGTTCTTTATTTTACGTATGACACCGTCATTAAAGCTTTTAGCAAGTATGGAATTGATGCTCATTTTGATGAAAAAACCAGTGAAGTAGAATTCAAAAAGAAAATTGACAGTTGGGAAAAATTGCCAAATAAAGCAGATGTTGCTAAGGAACTACTTAAACTTAATAAAAGGGAAGTTGTTGATTTTTTTGATTCACTAAAACAATCTGTATCGAGATTTATTGAAAGAGTAATTGTTTTACCTCTCCACGGTCAAGAATCCCATTCAATGAATATTAATGAAGCCATTGAATTTATCTCAAAATATTCAGAAGACACTCCCCAAGTTCTTTTTAGTAAATACGAAATAATAATAAGATATAATACTGGTGATAAAATTGAGGCTTCGTTTATTGAAAAGAAAAACGCAATCGAGTTTCTTGAAATATATTTATAAATAAAGATTAATTACAATTTATAATTATCCCAGATAGCAACAACTTTAAAGAAAAACTAGAGTGAACGAAAGAATTGGATTAAGATCAAGATATTACACTCCTTTTAGGACTTTACAAGAAATGCTTAAATCACATAAAGTATTTAAACTTACTCATAATGAGGAAAAAGGTACCTACTCACTTCCTTATCTTTATGCAAGCTATAAATGTGAATTGGATCCAAATGCAATTGCTAATAGTTTAATTAGGTCTATAACTAATTATCTTTCGGAGAACCTTTTCAATGCCGATGAAAAAGAACTTCTTCTATCTGAGCTACAACCATCTATCGAAAATTTCGGAAATGATACGATTGCTTTCCTGACTAAGCGTATGGAAGCATTTGACAACGAGGTGGACGATTCACAATTAGTTGCTGAATACGAGAAAACCATCCTTTCATTAAAAAAAATAAATGAAATTATTACTCAAGAATTTTCAAAAGGAAATTTTGTAGAAACATCATCAACTGAACCAGTTGTTTTTATTTCCTATTCTCACGATAGCGAAGAGCATAAGAACTGGGTATTACAACTAGCTACAAGATTACGTTCCAATGGAGTAAATGTAATTTTAGATCGTTGGAATTTAAAATTAGGGAGCGACTTGGCATCTTTTATGGAAAGAGGACTATCTAAATCAAATAGAATCGTAAGTATTTGTTCAGAAACATATGTGAAAAAAGCAAATGAAGGAAAGGGAGGTGCTGGATACGAAAAGCAAATTATGACAGCTGAATTCATCAACGACCAAAATAACAATTGGGTAATACCATTAATAAAAAACAATCCAAATGATAAAAAAACTCCAACTTTTCTAGGAGGACGAATGTATATAAGTTTTGAAGAATCAAATTTGTACGAAACTAAATATGAAGAATTACTTAGAGATATTTTGGATGAGCCAGTTTTGCCAATACCACCAATTGGAAAAAATCCATTCCAAACAATAAAAGAATTTGCACAACAAAAATTCATTCCTAATACAGAAAAGTATGTTTCGCCTGCGACGAGTGGAACAGTAAATTTTAATTATTCAAATAACAATGGAAAATATTTCATTGGTCAAGGCGAGTTGATGTTTGAAATATATTTTTCAAAATCCAGCGACAAAAACATTCAACTTTTAAATGACCCGCCTAGTATAAAATCAGTTGCAATTGCCAAAGGTATAGAAGAAATAAATTCGATAAAAGATGCAAGATTATTTGATAGTTCATCACGAGTGAGACGTCCGTCAATAAATGAAATAGCAGTTATGCAGAATACAAATGGATTTTATTCAGCAATTAAAATTCTAGATATTAAAGACGACACTCGAATGGACAATAATGATGAAGTTACATTTGAATATGTTATACAGACAAACGGATCGCCTGATTTCACAAATTGATGAATTAAAAGGCAGTTGCTAACAGTGGTTTTACAACCCTATAGCACAGATTTCCAATCCGCGCTCAATAAATCCTCAAACCCCCATCACCCCCACATTCCCCTCTTCCATCAAAACATACAATTCCCCATTGAGTTCCTGATAAAAAGCCACCCCTAAAAAAGCAAACCGCTGCAACCCGGCATCCGGCAAAACAGCAGGCGCCATACTAAACGAATTCACAGCATTACCCTTTTCCAACAAAAGCGCATTCCCCATAAACAACTTATAAACTCCTCCCTCAAAATCAACACCCAAAACGCCAAACTGCAATTGCAGATGCGTTGCGGCTTTTGGGAAACGCACGGCACCAATGTCAAAACCCGTTACGCTGTACACACACGATTCGGCAGCATAACTGCCCTGCATAGGCACAACTGTTTTGGGATCACACTTCGGCGTAAACTCAAAATCCCGCAACAAGGCCAACCCCTGCGGAGTGGCAATACCATGGCCTACTTTTCGCATGCCCCGCTCCGACACCGCATCCAGGTTCTTGATTTCCTGAAACAACCGCATCATGCGTCCATGGAGTGTGGTCTCCTTGTAATGCATCAAAAAAGGAAACAGCGCAATCCGGAATCCCTTCTTGACCTGCGAACAATGCCCAAACTCCGAATTGTTTTCCCGCACCCTTTTCATACTGGGCTTGGTCTTAATGGCATGACCATTAAATCCCCCTCCCGCGGCGCGGGCCACCGGCTTACCATTCAAATAATAGAAATTAATGCCACCAATGGTACCACTCAGCGGCATTATACCCTTTTGTCTTGCCATAACCTACTGATTTTCAAAATCAAATATAGAAATAAAAACAATACAGTACGTATTTATACCGAGTTTATACCGTAGTTATGTCGTAGTTATATCGTATTGTATTCATTAAATAAATACAACTGTTCCGTCACTGGTATAGCCATGAAGCTTAAAAAAACAATCGAAACTGCCCTCCTTTGTATTGGTCATACAGCGACAGGTTCATCGGTGGAAATTGCTTCCCCGTAAAAAACTTTTTCTTAGCTAAGACCATTTGCGACCGAATCATCTGCGCCAACTCCCCTTCTCCACGCATGCGTTCGCCCCAACGACTGTCGTTGAGTGTTCCGCCGTGGCAGGCAGCAATCTGGTTGAGTACTTTATCGGCTCTGTCCGGCATGGCCTTGCGAATCCAATCCGTAAAGATTTCACCAATAGCGCCGTTAAGCCGAACCACTGTATACGCAGCCGACAAAGCGCCGGCATCCGAAGCGGCTTTCGCAATAGGCAGAATTTCATGGCTGTTGATTCCGGGAATAATCGGCGCAATCATGACGTTAACGGGAATCCCCCTTTCAGACAATTGCCTTACCGTATCTAACCGCTTGGCAATAGTTGCCGTCCTTGGCTCGAGCAGCAATCGTGTCTTTTCTGATAAAGAGGTGATCGAAACATTTACGCCAACCAAATTGTCTTTGGCGAGTTCGGCTAGCAAATCGATATCGCGGGTAATCAGGGCGTTTTTGGTAATGATCCCAACAGGATGCCGGTACTTCAAAAACACTTCAAGGCATTTTCGGGTGATTTCAAATTGGCGCTCGGCAGGTTGGTAACAATCGGTATTCCCCGACATGACAATCGTGTGTGCTTTCCAATTCTTGCTTTGGAGCTTTTCCTCGAGCAGTTGCGGTGCATTTTTCTTAACCAATATTTTGCGCTCGAAATCCAATCCGGCGCTGTACCCCCAATATTCGTGGCTATTTCTTGCATAACAATAAATGCAGCCGTGTTCGCAGCCTTGGTAGATATTCATCGAATAGCCCATCCCAACATCCGGACTTTCGACTTTATTGACAATCGTTTTCGGATGCACTTCGAGAAAACTGTTGCGGTTGTCATCGGCTTTATCGCCTTCCAATTCGCAATAGTTCAGAAAGTCATCGAGTACCTCCTGAGATTCGGCAAAAAAGCGGTTGTGCACATTTTTTTGGGCACCTCTTCCTTTAATATAGTGGGATTGTTCGTTGGTCATAGTGCTCTGTAAATTACTCAATCGACATGCAAAAAGGAAATCGAAATTGTTAAAAATAAGCCGTTGTTGATAAAATTTATGCCATGCTCAGAAGCCTTATATTTGTTATCTTTGCACTAAAGATTACAAAAATGAGCGACAACGTTTCGGGATTTTCGAAATTCTCCAAAGAAGAAAAAATCAATTGGATTGCCAATGAATATTTTGACAATCCGAATGACGCGATTTCGATTATCAAACAATATTGGAATAGCGACGAGAAGATTCAAAAGCTCCACGACGATTTTATCGAAAACACCATTTCGAACTTTTATTTGCCGTTGGGGATCGCTCCCAATTTCCTGATTAACGGCAATTATTATTCGGTTCCAATGGCGATTGAAGAAAGCTCGGTGGTTGCTGCGGCTTCCAAATCAGCCAAATACTGGAGCAAGCGCGGTGGATTTAAGGCTACCGTTTTAGGTACAGAAAAAATCGGACAGGTCCATTTCATGTATAAAGGCGACACCCAAAAACTCCAGCAATTTTTCAATACCAACAAAACCAAATTCTTTACGGCCACCGAAGACATTACCAGGAACATGCAAAAGCGCGGTGGTGGTATTTTGGATATCGAGTTAAAAGACAAAACTTCAGAGCTCGCCAATTACTTTCAATTGCATGCGACTTTTGAAACCAAAGACAGCATGGGTGCGAATTTTATCAATTCATGTTTGGAGCAATTTGCCAAAACCCTTCAGGAAGCGGTTAAGAATGACAGCACTTTTTCTGAAGAAGAAAAAAACATTCAGGTCGTGATGAGCATTTTGTCAAACTACATCCCGAATTGCGTAGTACGCGCCGAAGTTTCCTGTCAAATAGAAGATTTAAGAGATAAGACAATTACCGATCCGCAAGCCTTCGCAGAGAAATTCGTGCAGGCCGTTCAGATTGCCGAAATCGAACCATTTCGTGCCGTAACACACAACAAGGGGATCATGAATGGGGTTGATGCTGTGGTATTGGCAACCGGAAACGATTTCCGTGCGGTAGAAGCCGGAGTTCATGCCTATGCTGCACGAAACGGCAGCTATTCGAGTTTGTCGCATGCAGCAATCAAAGACGGTGTTTTCAGTTTTTGGATTGAAATTCCGTTAGCATTGGGAACCGTGGGCGGATTGACTTCCTTACACCCTTTGGTGAAGATCGCCTTGCAGGTATTGAAAAATCCATCAGCGCAAGAGTTAATGCAGATTGTAGCCAGTGTCGGATTGGCGCAAAACTTCGCGGCCTTGCGTTCACTAACCACAACCGGAATCCAGGAAGGGCATATGAAAATGCACATCAACAACATATTGAATCAATTTAAGGCCACCGACGAAGAACGTCAAGTCATTTCAAAACATTTTGAAAACCACACGATCTCGCATTCGGCAGTAGTGACTTTTATTGAAAGTCTACGAAAATAATAGCCGTGAAGAAAACATTTTACAGCAACGGAAAGTTAATGATCACCGGAGAATATGTAGTTCTCGACGGCGCCAAAGCCTTGGCGCTACCAACCAAATTCGGTCAGAACTTAATCATCGAGGAAGGTCGGGATAAGATCATCAACTGGACGAGTTACGATCACGACGGAAGCGTTTGGTTTGAAGACAACATTCCATTTTCGTCAATTATGCGCAAGGAACGTTTTGATGATGCCCTTAGCATTAAAAACACGTTGATTGAAATACTCCATGAAGCCTATCTGATGAATTCCAATTTCATTACTGAATCCGATGGGTACCACATTAAAACTGAATTGACATTCCCTAAATTCTGGGGATTGGGCACTTCTTCCACACTAATCAACAACATTGCCCAATGGCTGAATATCGGTGCGTATACGTTGCTTAAACGCAGCTTTGGCGGAAGTGGATATGATGTAGCATGCGCCCAAGCCAATTCGGCCATCATTTATCAATTGGTCAACGAAGAACCTTTGATTAAAAACATCACTTTTCATCCAACGTTTACCGATAAGATCTATTTTGTGTACCTCAACCGAAAACAAAGCAGCAAAAAGGCGATTGCTTCCTATTACAACAATCAGGTCAATGTCGGAAAAGTGATTCCGGTGTTCAACGAAATTACCCAAACCGTAGTTGAAGCCGAAGACCCAAAGACTTTCGCGTTAGCACTCAAAAGACATGAAATTGAACTGAGCACCCTATTGGAATTAGAAACCGCTCAGGAGGCTTTATTTGACGATTTCAGCGGCGTTATAAAAAGCCTCGGTGCGTGGGGAGGCGATTTTATCTTAGCCATTTCCAAAGAAAACCCAACCGCTTATTTTAAGGATCGGGGATATGAGATTGTGATTCCGTATCAGGAAATGATTTTATAAAGCACAAAAAAAACCGAACACATAAATGTTCGGTTTTTTTATTTCTAAGTTGGAAACTACTAGTAGAAATCCAATCTGTTGTCTTCAATTTTAGCATCGCTCTTCAAGGCTTGTAAAGCTCTTCCTGCTGCGCTCGCATTGTTACCGTTTAACCTTGTAACGTAATCGGTGTATTTTGGAAGTTTTGGGGCTTTAGTTACCGATTTAGCACGAATAACATATACTCCCATGTTTCCTTCAATTGGTGCTGACATTTTATTAGGTGCCATTCCTAAAGCAACTCCAACTACTTTTGGCTCTGGACCTCCAGCTCCAAGAGCAGCATTTTCAACAGTCACATCAACTGCTTGTTGCACGGTAGTTTTGTTTGCAGTTGCAATTGATTCCAATGAACCGCCTTTCATTTTGGCCATTAGCTTCTCTGCTTTCTTTTTGTTTTTAAGGATGCTTTCCAACATTGGTTTCGCATCTTCAACGGTCATCAAGCCTTTTTCGTTGATTTTAGTCAATTTGGCAATTACGTGCCCAACGTTTACAATGTCAAAACGTTTTACATCGCCTACATTGGTATCATCGGTATATGCCCATTTGATAATTTGTCTTTGGTTACCAACAGTTCCGAAATTCTCATCCATTGGTTTTGCTTTCACTGCCGGATTTACAGTTAACTTAGCCTCTTTAGCAGCCACTGCGAAATCCTTACTGTTTGCTTTCATTTCAAAAGCGGTTGCTTTAGCATAAGCATCATCCGTAGTTTGTTGAGATGGCTCGATTTTTTGACCTAAAGTTGCCAAACGAATTGCATCTTGTTTGTCGGTAACGTTGATGATATGGAATCCGAATTCGGTTTCAACCATTCCAATTTTACCAACTGGGTTGCTGAACACAAAATCGTTGAATGGCTTCACCATGGCACCTGGCGCAAAATAACCCAAGTCTCCACCTTGTTGAGCCGATGAATCATCAGAATTCGTCAATGCCAACATGAAAAAATTATTCGGATTAGCCTGTGCTTCTGCCAATAATTTCAACGCTTTGGCTTTAGCTTCTTCTTTTGTTCTTTTTTCTTTCTTAACCACTCTACTGTCTGCTCCTTCAAAAGAAATCAAGATGTGGCTTGCTTTTGCTTTTGCTCCTGCTTTTCTTCCCATTACTTTAGAAACGCTGTAGAATTTACCATTAAGGTAAGGTCCGTAGATTTCTCCAGTTGGAGTTGCGAAAATTTTATCAGCATCAGCTGGTGGTAAATCTTGTTTTGATTTGTAAACCGTATCGTAAGGAACATCTGAATTAGCAGCTAAAAATTCTGCCATATTTTTGGTGTTTCTGAAACTTAAAGAGTCATTAGCAGCAAGGAATTCATTGATTTTTCCTTTTACTTCGTCTTCATCTTTAGTAGATGGTTTTTCTTCGATCAACACGTATTCGATTTCACGGGTTCCGTCTGATTTGAATCGTTTTTCGTGTTTTTTCATGTAATCGATGTAATCAGCATCCGTCAATTTGATGTCGCTGTCTTTAACGCCCGAATACAACGCTACTACATAATCAAAACTTGTTTTGTCGTTCTCTGTACCGTATTTGAATTTACCTTCTGCAGTTGTAGTATACATACCCGCTTTAATCATGGTAGAATAAATCGCATATTTAGAACCCAATTCAGCCTCTTTTTCTCTTTCTTTCGCGTATTCTTCCTGAGCAGGATTTGATTTGAAATATTCCTTGAATTTATTCAAGTCAAATTTTCCCAATTGGTTTTGAAACATTGGATTCTGACCAATATTAGGATCATTTTTGAAATTCTCAATAATGTGTTTATCGGTAATACGGATTCCCAATTTATCGAATTCGGTATTCAATAAAGCGATTGCCACTTGGTTTTCCCAAACTTGGTTTACAGCTTGCATTTGAGAAACCGGTTGTCCTTGCTGCCCGTTTTTTTCAACGTTAGCCACCTTAACCCTGAATTCTTCGAAAAGTATGTCTTTTCCATTGATACTTCCTACGTCGCTGGACTGACTTTTAAAACCCTTTGTAAATAAATCCTGTACAACAAAGGCCAATAAAGCAAAACCAATCACTAATAAAAGTAACCCGGAACGCTTTCTAATTTTTTGTAAAACTGCCATTTTATAGTTTGTTAATTTTTATTTCAGTTTGCGAAAATACAATTATCTGTGAAATAATAACAAAAGTGTCATTATATTTTGCAAGAAAAAGTAAAATTTTTTTGGATTTTATTCCTTGATGGTCATTTTTACCAATTCTATCTTGGTATTTGACGCTTCTTCAATAAAAAAATGGTAGTTATCGATGGCGATTTCGTCGCCTTTTTGTGGTATTTCCTTGGAAGAGTTGACAATAAATCCGCCCAAAGTTCCGTAGGAATCATTTTCGGGAATGTCTAATTTGTATTCTTCATTGAGGTATTCGACGTCAAGGCGTGCCGAAAATAAATAGGTAGTCTCGTTGAGTTGTTTCTCGATCAATTCTTCGTCCTGGTCGTGTTCGTCTTCAATTTCACCAAAGAGTTCTTCAACGATATCTTCGACCGTTACGATTCCGGATGTCCCACCGTATTCATCGAGAATAATAGCGACGCTTTTTCTTTTTTTGGTGAGCAGGTTCAATACATCTTTTACAAAAATAGTTTCCGGAACGAATTCAACCGGAATCATAATCGCTTTGATATTCTTCGGTTTCTTGAACAATTCGAACGAATGCACATAACCCAAGATATCATCGAGTGAATTTTGATACACGAGTATTTTGGAATAACCGGTTTCGATAAACATTTCCCGAAGATATGTAACCGATTGGTGCAATTCGACAGCGACGATTTCGGTACGGGGCGTCATGATGTCGCGTGCTTTTACGCCTGAGAATTCAAGTGCGTTCTGGAAAATCTGAATTTCGGAATCGACTTCTTCGTGATCTTCTACCGAACTCATTTGCTCATTGATGTAATTCCCCAATTCAACTTTACTGAAATACGATGGCACGTAATCGCCTTGGGTTTTAAAGAACTTCTTCAGGATAAAATCGGAAATCCAAATAATGAACGTCGAAATGTAATTGAAGAAGATGTAAAACACATAACTCGGCACCGCAAAGAACTTCATGAGGCTGTTGGCATAAATCTGAAAAAACACCTTCGGCAGGAATTCAGACGTAATCAATACAACCAACGTCGAAAGTACGGTTTGCAGGATTAAATAGGTAAAATCCGAAAATTGGTAGCCAAACGAATGAATCCACTTCATGATTAAATCACCCATGAAGAATCCGTAAACAACCAATGAGATATTATTTCCAACCAACATTGTTGCAATGAACTTGGAAGGTTTTTCGGTAATTTTAATCAGGATTTTGGAAAGGAAGTTATCTTGTTTTTTTTCAATCTCAAGATAAATTTTATTGGACGAAATGTAAGCAATTTCCATTCCTGCGAAGAAGGCGCATAATAATAAACACAGTATTATTATTCCGATTTCCATTTATGGCTTATTTGTTATTTTGATTTCTTTCCTGGAATTTCTTTCCAAACCGATTTCTAAAGAAGTACATGAAGAAAGCCGTTCCCGCAAGCACAAGCTCTAACCATGGTTCTCCGGTTTCTTTCCATTTGGCATACGCTGCATACAGCATGACAAAACCAACAATAAGATACAGGTATTTTGTAATTTTAAGATAGTTCATAATTGTTACGGATTTTCAAAAACCTCTCCGGAAATTTTTTGTGAATTAATAATTTTAAAGTCTTTGCTAAAGTCAATTCCTTCACCAAACGAAACTCCCTTTGGGTCTGTAAATTTATATTTTTTTTCGGTATAAAACCACTCATTTTTTTGATCGAAATACAATTGCTCCGTTTCGAGTAATTGCCCGGTTTCGTTGCTGATTTTGACATTGCCTTCCAAATCGATGATATCAGTCATTTTGTAAGTCACGGCATACTTCGAAGTCACAAATGTTTTCTTCCCGTTTTCATCAAACAGGGTAACATTAATGCCGTTCGGAAATTCGGTAAACGGGAAATTCACCGCGGCATAATCGAGCATCCTCGGACTGACCAAAACCACTTTAATCCGTCCCGAATCAGTATATTTTAAGTTGATGGAATCGGCTTCACCACTCGGTGTAAACTCAGAGAAATTGGATTTTTGGACTTCCTTGAAATTGCTTTCACAGGAAAGAAACGTCACCAAAAAAAGTGTAACTACAATAAAAAAAAACGTTTTATAGAGTTTGGTTTTCATGCGTTAAAACTGCACCGTTTCATTAATCCAGCACCCGATAGTAACCTTTCCGCCCATTTTGTTGAGTTGGTCTAATTCTTGTTTGGTCGGGCTGTTTTTAGTGTATTGATTCGCAAATTGCTCGGCTGTTGGCTTCAATCTTGGTTCTGCTTTTGCCGCTTTTTGAGCCGTTTGATTGGCCAATTGATAAATTGCCTTTTTGTCTAGTGAAGTCGCGCCACATTCGTCGACCGAATTGGTGTATAAGGTTGCCAAAAAGAGGTAGTACGAACCACTTGTCGCGTCATTTTCGATAGCTGAAGTGATGAATTTCTTAGCTTGACCCTTATCGGATCCCGCAACAATCAGCGCTGCCGTGTAATAGGTTTTTGCTTTCTCCGAGGCATCGGTCGCCAACGAAGCCGATTGTGCAAAGTACTCAATTGCCTGTTTGGTATTTCTATTTTTTAAGCTGTAATTAGCGAGGTGATACGCCGATCTGGAAGACGGTTGGATTTGGTGCAATTGCGTTGCTACTTTTCCGAAAATTGGCGCAGTAGGTGCCTTTTCAGAAAGTAAGTTAGCGGTATTTAATAACCAGGCTGCATTTTTACTGTTGGCTTCAAATCCTTTTTCTGCTGTAGCGATAACATTTTCGGGAGTCATCAATTCCTTAACTAAAGAACTGTTTGCGCGTTCCAGATTTTGGTATTCGCTCATTTTTTTAGGAAAGGTTGCTTTGTTGGATTCAATTACCGAAACTACTTCGGCGTATTTATCCATCAATTGATCAAAAGTGATGGTTTGCGTTTTGTTCTTATACGCATCAACATACATCATAAAATAGGTGTACAACGCATTCGAATCGGTAAATTGATTTTTGTTTGCCGTGAACGCTCTATTCAGCAAGGCATAGATTTCTTTATTGTCTCCTGTTTTAGAGTTGTACAACGCCATGGCTTTATTGACTGTATTGCCATTTTTGTTGTTAGGGAAGTTAATATCGTATTGATCGTAGAATTTCAACAAATCCCTTACGGCCGCTTCTTTGTTGGATTCAGAAGCCATATCAACATTGTATTGCAAGGTTAAAATTCCGGCCAAATACATGTCTTCACTTTGTGCAGGACATTTCTTTCTCAAGACCGAAAGCAGTTCGTTAGCTTGCTTGTAATTTTGCTTTGCAACGACATCTGAAAATTCTTTTTGTTTTTCAACACAATTCATTTCCTGAGCCGAAGCCCATCCCAAACTCATCAGGCAAACTAAAAAAACTATCGTTGATTTCATTGCAAACGGTATTAAATTAATCGAATTTTCTTTTGATAAACCATCGGTCATTAAAGGTTAATCCCACGCTGAAGTTCATATAATTTTCCTGGATCAGACCTGCTTTGGTCGTTCCTCTTTGACCGTATTCCATTCCGATATTAAGGCTTGAAAATCCGGTCCCAATTGGGAAACCAAATCCAGCCGACACAGCACCATCTTTAATTGATTGGTTGTTGATGATCAATCCGGTGTTTTCATATCGGAATCCGGCACGGTACGTAATTTTCTTCCAGTATTGATTGAACGCATTGTACTTCGGAACATAAAAACCTCCGACACTTATTTTAGTAGCGTTTTCGTAAGACACTTGCGTGATATCACTAAAACGGTTTCCGAATTTACTGTTATCCTGGTACGTCATTTCGGCTCCTACAAACCATTTCTTCAAATCACCAATTCCGGAACCTAAGGTAAATTTAGCCGGTAATTTCATTTTGGTGTTTGGCATCGAAATATCATACGGCTCGCCATAGGTATATTCGCCGCCCGCAATTACCTGTACTGTCGCAATGTTTCTTTCGTTTTTAAGCGTTAGGTTGGATTGCGGTGAAAAGGTCAAACCAGTAAATAAATTCACTTTTGAATTGATTTTTCGTTGGTAGGCAATTCCGGCATTGATGCTAAAACCGCTCACGTTTGATGTATTTTCTTCCTTAGTTCCGAGTTGCACTTCGTCTTCAGTCGTCACTTTTTCAGTTTCAATAGATCCGAAATTGTATTGTAAATCGGCACCAATGCTGAAGTTTTTGTTGATTTTATAACTTAAGGTTGTATAAACCCTGTTAACGCCACCGCTTCCTTCAAACTGATTTCTAACGCTCTGCGTTGCATTTACGGGAATACTATTCTTTACTGAATATCCGACTGAAGAGTAGGGCACCAATCCCAATCCGAAAGCAAATTTCTTGGCAGGGAATGCTACTGAGATATAATCGAGTGTTGTTCGTTGCGCTTTTTCATTTTGCGTTGTCGTTTTCAATTTTACCGGAGAAAAAGTTCCACCTACCGAAAACGCCGTTAGTTTTAAACTCGACAAAAGTGCCGGATTTTGAATGTTGACGTGAATACTGTCGGGAACAAACGACAAACCTCCCATGGCTCTGTTTTCATTGGTTCCTTTAAATCGGGCATCCCCAATTCCGTAAAAAGAGTAAGGCGAAGAAGAACTTTGTTGTGCAAATGAGACCAACGAAAAAAGCAAAACGATGCTTAAACAAACTTTTTTAATCATTTTTGATTGTATTGAAATAGTTGATTCAAACTTTCCAAAAGAAAATTTTGATTGGCAAAGATGGTATTTTTTAATCGATTAGCCAAAAATTCTGCATCACCACCAGTTAAAATTATGATAAAGTTTTGATGGGCATTCAAATACGTACTGATAAATCCGTCTATTTCATGAGTAATACCGTTTACCACTCCCGAATGAATCGATTGACTTGTCGAATCGCCAATTGAACCCACCGGATCTTCTTTAATTAACAACGGTAAATTTGCGGTATAATTATGCAGTGACTCGTAACGCAAACGAATGCCGGGCGAAATGGCTCCTCCCAGATAGCAATCATTTTCGTCAATAAAGTCGTAGGTCACACAAGTCCCTGCATCGATAACCAATCTATTTTTTTTTGGATGCTGCAACACCGCACCGGCTGCCAAAACCAATCGGTCGATTCCTAAAGTATCGGGTGTGCTGTACAAATTTTCAAAAGGATAATCAAAGTCCTTATTAATGAAGTGCACTTTGAGTGCAACATCGAATTGTAAAAAGGCCTTTTTCTGGATTTTGCCAACGGACGCCACCACCATATTTTGAATTGCTGGATGGTTTTTTAAAATTTCTCTTATGGAGTTTTGAAATTCCTTGGCGTTGAATATTTCCTTAACCAAAAGTGTATTGTTCTCAAAAACAGCCGCTTTGACTTTAGTATTTCCGACATCAATGACTAACAACATAATGGTTTGTTTTAAAATACAAAGTTACAATAGATTTTTTTGAATAAATGTTTTGAATAAACTAAAAATGATTCTATATTTGCACCCGCATTAGCAAGGTACCTTAGCTCAGATGGTAGAGCAATGGACTGAAAATCCATGTGTCCCTGGTTCGATCCCTGGAGGTACCACAAAAACCCGAATAGTAGTATTCGGGTTTTTTGTTTCTAAACCTGTACGATTTACTATTTTTTATTTAGCAGCAAGTTTGCTATCATTCGGATTGGCTTTTACTCCCAACAATTCAACGCGGGCTCTTCGATCACCATCATCAATGCTTTTGTATCGAAGTGTAACTTTGGTCACTACTTTTCTACCATTTCCAGTTAACTCTACAGGATCATAACCACCGTATTCAACAGTTTGTTTGGATCCGTCGGCAAAATGGACATCAAACGATTCGAGGAATATTGGAGATTGCGACACCGACAATTTAATGGCGCTGAACTTATCAGCATCGGTTACCATTATTTCTTCGGTTTGTGATTTCAGATTAACAGTTGAAACCCCTATTCTATTCCATTCTTGATTATTGGTAGTTTGTTTTTGTGCGATTAAGTTTGCTGTTCCTGTCATCAGTAACAAAGCAAGTAAAAGTATCTTTTTCATAATTCCTAAATTTTGGTTATTAGTAATTCTAATTATACCAAATTTAGCATTGATCTAAACGATACGCCTTACACATTTTACCGAAATGATTACAGATTTTGAACTAACTGAATCAACGAAATTCCATTCGTTGTATCCGGATTGCATTTAAGATGGCCAGTAAGGCGACACCAACATCGGCGAAAACAGCTTCCCACATGGTTGCCAATCCGCCTGCTCCGAGAATAAGCACTACTCCTTTCACCACAAACGCTAGGGTGATGTTCTGCCACACGATTCGTTTGGTTTGTTGACCGATATGGATTGCCGTAGCAATTTTACTGGGTTTGTCATCTTGAATCACCACATCGGCCGTTTCGATAGTTGCATCGCTACCGAGACCACCCATCGCAATTCCGACATCGCTCAAGGCAACAACCGGCGCATCATTAACACCATCGCCAACAAAACAAACCGACTGATGTTTAGCCTTGATTTCTTTAACAATGTTGACTTTGTCTTCGGGCAATAAATCGCCAAACGCATTTGCGATTCCGAGTTGACGGGCAACCGCTTGTACGACATTGTTTTTATCGCCACTGAGCATCGTGACCTTGATGCCTAATTTCTTGAGTTTGTCTATAGCAATTTGTGCATCGGCCTTTACCGAATCGGCAATGGTAAGATAACCTGCAAATTGATTGTCGTAAGCTATCGCAATAACCGTTTGAATTATGGATGAATGGTCGACGTCGTGAACAATTCGAAACTTATCCATCAGTTTGAAATTACCGACCAACAACTCCTTTCCATTTACAATTGCTTTCAATCCGTGCCCAGCAATTTCTTCTGAGTTTTTCAACTCGGTAGCAGTGTCAATCTCCCCAACATAATTATGGATGGCGGTTGCTACCGGATGTGTACTTAGACTTTCGAGAACATTGACCATTTTCAGAATTTCATCTGTATTGAAACCGGATTTTATATTTACTTCCTGCACTTTGAAAACCCCTTCTGTCAAAGTTCCTGTCTTATCCATAACAACATTTTGGATCGTAGCCATCCGATCTAAAAAATGACTTCCCTTGAAAAGGATTCCGTTTTTGGATGCCGCGCCAATTCCACCAAAATAACCCAACGGGATACTAATGACCAAAGCACACGGACACGAGATCACCAAAAATACCAAAGCACGGTACAACCATTCTTCAAAAACATAAGTATCGACAAATAGCATTGGCAAGAGACAAATACCCATTGCCAAAAACACTACAATCGGCGTGTAGATTTTCGCGAACTTTCGGATGAACAATTCGGTTGGAGCTTTTTGCGAGGTTGCGTTTTGCACCAATTCCAGTATACGTGATAGTTTGCTATCGGCATATGCAGTAGTGACTTTTACTTGTGCAACCGAATTCAGATTGATCATTCCTGCCAGCACTACATCCCCTTTTTGTTTGGAAGCAGGAATGCTCTCACCGGTTAGTGCAGCAGTATTGAAAGAAGCAGCATCCGAAATCAATTCGCCGTCCAATCCCAACTTTTCGCCGGGCTTTAACTGAAGAATATCTCCGATCTTCGTATCAATTGCTTTAATTGTTTGCGTTTGATTCCCAGACAAAATCGTTACTTCATCCGGACGTTGGTCGAGTAAAGTCTTGATGTTGGCTTTGGCTCTCTTTACCGCAAGGGTTTGAAACAATTCGCCAACCGCATAAAAAAGCATTACCGCAACGCCTTCTGGATACTGGCCGATTGCAAATGCGCCGACGGTCGCAATGCCCATCAATAAAAACTCAGAAAAAAATTGTCCGCTTTTGATACTTTCGAATGCTTCTTTCAAAACGGGCCAACCAACAGGTAAATAGGCTATAAGATACCATGCGATTCGAATCCAACCCGAAAACCAAGTTGCAGGAAAATAGTAGTCGAATCCGAGAGCTACAAGCAATAAAACAAAGGAAATGAGTGCCGGTAAAAAAAGTTGAATTAAACTCGCATTGCCTCCTGAATGGTCGTGGCCATCATCATCGGAATGATCGTGATTATGAGCACAACAACCTGACTCCTTATCGGTTTTGTGATGGATTTTTTCTTCTAGTGTACAACAGAGTTGTTTCCCGTTTTCGTCATATGTGTGTTGGTGTTCCACCGCTTATGCTTTACAACAGCTGTCTAATTTTTCGTAAGCTTCGGGATCTGCTTTCACATCATCGGCATCATAGCCCAATTTGGAAATGCCTTCACGAATTGCTTGCAGCGACGTTTTTTTGGCATTGTAGTATACTGTAAGTGTCATCGCTTCATCATCCAATTCATACATCTTAACGCCTTTTATTTTTAAAAGTTCGAGTTTGAACTTTAATCCGCAGGTTTCACATTGTTTGCAGTGGTCGCAATGCAGAATCGTTTTGATTACGGCTTTCTGATTGGTTTTTTGTGCTGTTGCAACATTGCTCATAAAAAACAACGCTGCCAGTAGGAATGTAGATTGAAGTATCTTTTTCATGGGATTCATTTATACTATTCATTAACGCCGTCTAAAATACTGATTTTTTGATTATGTGCTGTCGCCATTATGTTTTTTATAACAGCAAAAAAAAGCCTTCCAAAAATGAAAGGCCTTTTCCGAAACTCTATTTAACTAAATTCAACAAAATTATTGTTTGATTAGTCTCATCGTTTTTTCGTTGCTATTATTATCGGTAATTTTTACCAGATAAACTCCCTGACCCAACTCTGAAACATCGTATTGATTATTGGTGTTAGTACCTTTAAATGATTTTACTAACTGACCGGTTATCGAATATACCTCAACCCTGTCTGGATTGGTGTTGATCGTAAAAGTTCCCAACGTCGGATTTGGAGACAAACTCACAAAATCCATAGCCGAAAATTGACTGAAGTCTAATGTTGTTGCTTTGTTTCCGTAAACCCTGAATCCTCCTGTTTCAATAGAAATATTCATGTTGGTATCGGTCACATTGATAGTCGAATTATCCATCATATTGTACCAGGTTCCTGTAAATGGGAATCCGGCTCCTGTGTTTAATGTGTTATCCGAAAAATTGGTTCGCACAAAAATGTAACTCAAGGTAGCGGTTGGAGAAGTGCTGGTCCAGATATCCAAACGTGGACTTCCGGTTTGACTTAAGTTCCATGCAAAATCGCCGTTTTCAAAAACATCTTCGGTCTTTTTCAAGTTGATTAGTTTTGCCCAATTGTTGTAGATAGCGCTTCTATTAGCATCACCTAGCCAATTCTCGGTCCATTGTGGTTGCGGCTTGGTATCCAATTTACAATCCGGATTCGAAAATGAAACGACACCATTGTTGCATGTCCATAACGATTTATCATAACCCAAATCACCAAAATGCCAAATCATTTTCGGGCCTGGCACCAATAAATGAACTGCCGCCATAGCTGATAATCTTTGGTGTACTTTAAATAAATTCCCTTGTGTCTGACCGGCTTCGGTTAATGCTTTATACACCACTCTTTCTTCGTCATGGCTTTCAGCATAACCAACAAATCGGTAACGTGTATTGGCTGAGCCAACCGCGTCAGTTACTTGAGTTAAATCGGCATAATTACCCTTCAATAAATTGGCATACGCATTATTCAAGTTACGCCATTGCATGATTCCTTTGCTGTCGCCCGATCTTAAATAATCGGCCCATTCCAATTCTTCTGCAGCAGAACCTCCGGTACCCAAATGTTCGAAAATCACGAGGAAATTTGGATCAAACGACCATTGAATATCGGCGTACTCTTTGAGTTTAGCAACCCTGTCCGAACGGTATCCGTTGGTACAGGTTTCATCTCCCGAGGTACATTGATTGGTAAATCCTTTGGTTAAATCCCAACGGAAACCATCAATCTTATAATCCTGAATCCAAGTCTGAATGGTACGCGTTACATACGTTTTGGTCATGTTTGCACCAGGCCCGGTCGTTAAGAAATGATTGATATCACTTCCTACTCCGTATGCATGAGTAGCAACCTGATTGATGTATGGATTTTCAGTTGTAGTTCGAGGACCTGTACCGTTTGCCCATCCATCGTTATCGGTATCGAGCATCCAAATTCTTTCCAACGGAGAACGTCCGAAAACGTGGTTGAGTGCAATATCTAAAATGACGGCAATTCCGTTTTGGTGGCATAAATCAACAAACTCTTTTAATTTAGCCGGCGGCCCGTATCTCTTATCGGGCGCCATGTGAAAAACAGAGTTATATCCCCAACTCATATTGCCCTCAAATTCCATTACCGGCATTAATTCAATGGCATTGATTTTTAAGTTTTTGAAATAATCGATTTTGTTGATTAGATCCTGATAGGTTCTGTTGGCATCAAAATCACGAATCAATTCTTCGTAAATGATCAAATCTTTTTTCTTTGGTTTCACAAAACTGGTTGTAGCTGCACTCCACGGATAAGGGGTTTGCCCTGTTTGCAACACCGTTACTTCGCGTTCCTGTCCTACTGGATATGTCGGTAATCCCGGATAAACTCCCAATGAAGCAATTTCAGGATCATCAAAAGGCGAAAGTACTAAAGTCGAAAACGGATCTGCCGTTTTTACCAAAGCTGGCGAATTGGCCGGACGGTTGGTTTGATCACAAACCCAATATTGATACGTATAGGGCTGTCCAGGTGTTAATCCGGTAAGCTCCAACCAAAACTTGGTTCCGTCTTTTTTCATCGCATAGGACGCATTGGGCTGCCAGTTGTTAAAGCTTCCGGCAACATAAATAAAATCCTTGAAAGGGGCATTCAATACCAGCGTTGCTTTTGTGGGATCGGATGTATTGTAATTGACACCATCGACCATTCCGACAGGAAGTGTTTGTGTTGTACTTCCCGGATTGATGATGACCGTAAATTTTGTTGTAAAAGTGGTATTCCCTTGTGTGATTTGCAAACTGTACACTTGGTTTGAAGTGATATTGGTGTGCGTATAGGAATAACTTGATGTTGTTTGTGTGTTTATAGTTGTACCATTGGCTATCAGATTGTAAGTAGCATTTCCATTGGTATTGTTTGCCGTTACGGTCAAGTTGCTTCCTGAGGTCAGGAAATTGTAACTATTAAAAGCCGGCGCAGTCAAATTGTATTGAAAAGCACCAACCGGAATAAACAAATCCGCAGTTTGTATCGAAGCATCACTACTTCTGAAAATAATACAAATTTGTGTAATTGAACTGGCTGTTGATACGCCGAAATAAGTGAATAAATCAGGAGTAATGGATAGCGTATACAAATTCCCTCCAGCTGGAGTCATTGTTGGCTGTGAGTTGTTTCCCCAAACCGCGCTTCCTTTTATGTTCTGCCATTGAACACCGTTGACAGTAACTCCGACATAAGCATAAATGGTTCCTGAATATCCTGCTAATGGCGTTCCGGTTTTATCAAAAGTGATCGTTGCCGATTGATCAGCGAGAACCGGAGAAGGTACTGTAGTAATTTGAGCTAAAGAAAACCAGGTGCTCAATAAAACAATAAATGAAACAATGTACTTTTTTTTCATAGCTATAAGGTATAAAATGGACTGGGAAAAAATCCCAGCCCATTGTTATCTTTTTTAAAAGACTGTATTAGTCTACTGAGATTACTTTTGTAACCGAATTAATTTTAAACATTCTCATTCCGGTTGGACCAGTATATCTAAAGTTACTGTCACCATCTAATGCATTGATTAACTCTGAATCGATAGTGTATCCATTAGATGTATAGTATGGATAGTTTCTACCCGATCCCCAGTTGTTATCATTTGTTCCGTCATTTTGTGTAAACACTCTGAAGGTTTCTCCAGAAGTTAATACAATAGGTGTTTCATAAATTCCGTCTGTGATTAATGGCAGTTCGGTCTCGTTGTTTCCAGACCATGACCATCCACCTGGAGTTGCAGCTCCAACTAACCAAGTTGACGTACTTTCGAAACCTTGTGGGTTTGGAGTTCCTCTTCTTGCTAACGTAACAGTTTCGATGTTTTCATCGATTTTAATACGGTAAGTTCCTGGTGTTCCTGTGAATCTAAAGTTCGAATCTCCATCAAGGGCGTTAACCAAAGTAGAACTGATTTTATAACCATTGGTTACATAGTACGGATAATTTCTTCCTGAACCCCAATCTCCTTCAACAGTAAAGAATCGGAAGGTATCATTGATTAAATTGGCATTAGCAGTCAAAATATTATCGTCACAGATTAAGCTCAAAGGACTGCTCCATCCCCAACCTGCAGAAGGGATTCCAGCTCCAACAGCAAATTGTCCTAAACAACCGTAAGTAGTTACCAGGTAAGTTAATGTATCAGAATAAACCGGTTGCGAACCTGTAGTTCCTGAAGTAGCTTTAATTCTGATGTCTACCGGACTTTGCACAAATGGAGTTGCACCAGCTGTCAATGCAGCCAAATTCAATACCGAAGATTGAATGGTAGTATAGGTGTTGGTTGTAGTTGCCAAGTCCTGCGCATTAGAAAAGTCAGAACCATTTGGCGCCAATTGGATGGTATAGGTTATAACCGATTGTGTTGTGTAATCCATTGGAGACCATGTTAGCGCAATTCCAGGATTAGTTGGGGTCGCTTCATTCAACACTATCGATTCTCCGTTTATAGGAGTTACAATCCTGAATGTACCTACTGGTTCAGAAATAAGTAAGTTGTCTTTGTCTTCGCACGAAGAGAATCCGATGATTGCGAAAAGCGCAATTAATAAATTAAATTTATTTTTCATTTTATATTTTTTTAAAAATTAATAACCTTGGTTTTGTGTCAAATTCGGATTAGCTGCCATAGACTGCGCTGGTACTGGGAATAGTTTTCGGTAGGCCGGAAGTGAAATTCCGTTTTGCCCGTTCCCTTTCCATGACCAGTTATATGTTCCTCCTGTGTAAAGTCCGAATCGGATTAAATCTTGTCTTCTGTGACCTTCCCAATGCAATTCCCTTGCTCTTTCATCAATAATGAATTGCAACGTGATTTGTCCCTGTGAAAAATTTGGAAAATCAAATCCGTTCGCTCTGTCTCTGATTGCATCCAAATATCCTAGTGAAGTTGCAGATGCATTGGTGGTAGAACTTCCATTGGTAGCTCCGTCTTTTCTCATCTGAGCTTCAACATACATAAGCTGCGCATCGGCCAATCTAAATAATGGAAAGTCGGTATTAACAAACGTAGTGTTTGGACCCGGTATTCCAGTTGAAGAGATATTCGAGTATTTGCCTAAAATGTAACCTTGATTTTTATTGGAGATATCCAAAATATCCAGCGACCTTGGTCCGCCACCAGTCATTGTTTTTCTTCCATCGTAATCGTAGTCTACGCCATCAAACTTTTGCACAAATTGCTTTCTCAAACGTAGGGCTCCACCCCATCCTCCAACTCCGAAGGACGAACCGTTATTTTCTAACGAACCTACCTGACCATTAATCATTACGGTCGTTGCTCCATAATTTTGCGTTACAAGCCCATCAGCCTGTAAAGTAAAGATCATTTCAGGAGACATGTGGTTATCCGCTTTGAAGTTGTTAAGGTAGTCTCCATTTAAAGTATAACCGCTTCCGATAACCTGCGTACATTGTGTCATACAATCGTTATAACGGTTTTGACCGATATATACTTCGGCATTCAAATAAATTTTAGCTAAAACCATTCTTGCAAATGCCTGATCCAATCGACCATACTCGTTGGTCCTTGGTGCTTTTAAATTTGGCAATACCGCATTCATTTCACTTTCAATAAAAGCAAACAATTGAGGACGGTCATATTGAGGTCCTTTAAAGTTGACCGGATCGTTCTCTGTAATGAATGGCGCTTTCCCAAATAAATCCATCAGATTGTAGTAAGCGTAGGCTCTCAAAGCTCTAACTTCTTCCCTGTACGTGTTGATATTAGCCACGTCTACAGGGTCTGTAATTCCTCTAGAGTTCAATTTTTCAGCAGTAGATTGTCTTAGAAAATCATTCGCAATGGCAACTTCCGCCATAGTTCTACTGAACATTCCCAATAACAAAGGATTACTTGATGACCATGTATTTCGTTGCAATTCAGCCACGCCTTCATCTCCTTCATAACTCCAAATAGCTTCATCGGTTGTTAAATCCTGAAGGTACCACATACATCTTCCAAACTGGCTGGTACCGGCATCAATCCCCTGAAGGAAAGAAGAACCAGCATCACCAGTACCTGTTAAGGACAAATTCCCATAAACCCCTGCAAGCGCTTGCTTGTAACCCTGAGGCGTAGAGAACATTGCTTCTTCTGAATTCACCGTTGGATCAGAAGAAGTGACATCCATATCATCTACGCAAGATTGCAATCCCGCCAATAATAGGAGTCCTAAAATTAAATTTAATTTTTTCATAGTTTTTTAATTAAAATTTTACGTTTGCTCCAAACAAGAATGAACGTTGTCTTGGATAAATGGTAAGATCAAGCCCATTTTTATCTACTTCCGGATCAATACCACTATAGTCTGTTATTGTAAATACATTTTGACAACCTGTAAACAATCGTAGCGATGCTTTACCATCTAACCATTTTGGAAAAGTGTACCCTAAAGTAATATTATCCATTTTCAAAAAAGATCCGTCTTCAATGTAGATGTCCGATAATGGCAATCTACTGTCTGATCTTGTAACGAAGTTGGTTTCCAAAACTGAAGTTGGAATATTTCCTGCTGCATTACCTGTGTCTAAATTTTGGTATTGTGCTCTTCCCGCATTCACACCATTGAAAATACTTCCTCCTAAATTAGCTCTTAAATTGAATGAAAAATCCAAATTTTTGTAGTTCATTGTAGAGGCAAACCCTAAGGTAAGTTTTGGATCATTATTCTTATAAAGGTATTTATCATTCGCATTGATAATTCCGTCTCCATTTAAATCAGCATAAGCCCCTTCAATCGGATTTCCTGCAGCATCATACAATTGTTTGTATACCCAATAAGTGAAAGGCGTATATCCAACAGTATGAACCTGAGCCTGCGTTCCTGTACCAACCACATTATCTCCAACTCTTATGTTGCCTTCAATCAATTGATCTATCCTTCTTTTGAATGCAGTGGCGTTAAAATTAACATTCCAGTCGAAATCCGTTGTTTTTACCACCCCGATGTTCAATGAAAATTCAACACCTTTGCTCGACATAGTTCCAATATTCTGAACTACCTGGTTAGAAAAATTCGCTCCATCCGGAACTGCTGCTAGTGCAAATAAATCTTTTGATTCTTTATAAAAGAAATCAAGCGACCCACTTACCCTGTTGTTAAAAAATCCATAGTCGAGTCCTGCATTATACGTAGTTGTTTCCTCCCATTTAATAGCAGGATTGTAAGCCGTAGATACAGCAATCGGAGTAGCAATCGGTCCAAAATAATACTGCGCAGAACCACTACCTGTTACATATTGCTGCAAGAACAGGTTTTCTTTGTCAAAATCCTGTTGACCAGTGATACCGTAACCCAAACGCAATTTCAAATCGGACAGGGTCTTACTATCTTTTAAAAAATCTTCTCTTACTTTCCAAGCAAATGCTACAGCTGGGAAATTACCAAATCGTTCGTCCGGATTAATCCTTGAAGACCCATCTCTTCTTAATGATAAAGTTAGTAAATATTTATCATTATAATTAAAGTTTGCTCTTCCAAAAAACCCTACGAAAACAACCGGAGTCTTGAATCGGGTTTGAGGAAATCCACCAATTCCCGTTGTAGGTAAGTTAGGGTCGTTTAAGTTTCCTGTAACATAGGTTCCACTTTCAAATTTTTGATACGAATAACCCGCGGTCAGATCAAAAGCCAGTTTGTTGAACCTCTTATTGTATACAAAATAAGCGTCTAACAATTTGTTTTTCTTATTCGATGTTGAAAATTCATTTGTTCCGTAAGGAATGTTATTATTTGATCCAGATGAAGCTGCATTAGGTTCAACCAGTTTTGTTCTTTCTCCGTCTCCCTGATCAAACGCTCCGTTCACCACGATTCTTAAATCAGGGAAGAAATGCAGTTTGTAATCCAGTTCAATATTTCCAAAAATCCTGTCATAAGTACCTTTATCATGCGTTTGTAATAATTGCGCAACTGGGTTTCTTGGTGTTTGTGAAGTTAACTGACCATTAGCATGGTTGTAGTATTCAAAGAACCCCCCATAAATTGAAGTTGCATCATACACCGGTTGCGTCGGATCAAAGTTAATTGCAGCGCCCTCAACCCCGTCTGTAAAACGATTGTGCTCATTGGAGTAGTTTGCATTCACTCTAAATTTCAAATGATCTTTAAAAAACGAAGGGTTTAAAGCGACACTAATTGTGTTTCTATTGAAATAGTTTGTCAAACGCAACCCCTCCTGATAGGTGTTACCTAAAGTCAATCGCGATGGGATAACTCCAAATAAATTTCCTCTAACACTCAAGTTGTTATCAACATAATCTGTTCGTCTGTATATCTCCTTCTGCCAATCGGTATCGGCAGTACCCAAATCGCCCACTCTATTTGGCATTTTAGCAGCAATGATTTGGCGAAATTCGTCAGCGCCAAACACATCAACTGTTTTAACTACTTTACCAGAACCGTAAGTGAAATTATAATCAACAGCCAGTTTTTTTCCTCCTTTTTTTGTCGTAATCAATATTACCCCGTTTGAACCTCGAGTTCCATAAATCGCTGTAGCCGAAGCATCTTTTAATATTGAGATGGATTCGATCGTAGCCGGGTTCAACGACGCTAAAAAAGAAGTAGATCCTGTGCCTGCTTCATTGATGATTGGCAAACCATCTATCACAACAAGCGGATCGTTGCTTCCTGTTAACGAGGACCCCCCACGAATTCTAATCGTAGATCCTGATCCAGGAGCTCCACTGGTATTAATGGTTAATCCTGCCACTCTTCCGTTCAGAAGATTTTCAGTCGTCACATTAATTCCTTTGTTAAAATCCTTCTCGGACAATAATGCAACAGATCCTGTCGCATCTTTTTTCTTTACGTTACCATACCCCACTTGAACCACAACTTCCTGAAGTTGGCTGGATTCTTCTTCTAGCGAAACCGTAATATTCCGTTGGTTACTGAATGCGACAGTTTCATTTTTGTACCCGATGAACGAGAAGACGACGTTGTCTCCACCTTTCAAATTAGATAGTCTAAATTTTCCGTCTGCATCGGTAGAAGTACCGGTTGCGGTACCTTGTACATTTACGTTTACTCCTGGTAACGGACTTCTTGTTTTAGCATCTAAAACAACGCCGTCGAGAGTGCTTTGTGCAAGCGCTCCGAAAGGGAGTAAGAGTAATAAAAATAACAACTTTTTATAAATTGTTTTCATACATTTTGTTTAGGTTAATAAATTGGTTTTGTTGCTTATACTTTAACTTCGAATGTTAAATTTATGTAAAAATCACAGACTAAAAAATTTACGCGCGTTAAAGGCTTACCGAAAACGTTTTCGTGTTGAAAAGTTTTTCGTTTTCCTACATTTTTAGTACTAAAATTGTCATTAATAAAAATAAAATTTACCTTTATTAAAAAATCAGCATTTATCGCGATTATTATGAGAAAAAAAGTGACCCTAAAACAAATCGCAAAAGAACTCGATGTTTCGATTTCCACCGTTTCAAAATCACTGCGCAACAGCATGGAAATCAGTGAAGATACCCGACAGAAAGTCCAGGCCTTTGCGAAACTCTACAATTACAAGCCCAACAACATCGCTTTAAGCCTCAAAAACAAAAAGACCAAGACCATCTGCATCATCATTCCCGAAATCATACACCACTTTTTTGCCACCGTTATCAGCGGTGTCGAACACGTCGCCAACGAAAACGGCTATAACGTGTTGATTTGTCTTTCCGACGAATCATTCGACAAGGAAGTCATCAATATGGAAATGCTGGCCAACGGAAGCATCGATGGTTTTATCATGTCACTTTCGAAAGAGACCCAACTCAAAAAAGATTTTCACCACATCTCCGAAGTCATTAATCAAGGAATGCCAGTCGTAATGTTTGATCGAGTGACCAATGAAATTTTATGCGATAAAGTCATTATCGATGACAACCTGGCTGCCTTTAACGCTACCCAATATTTAATCGATAAAGGGTTTAAGAACATTGCGCTCATTACCACTGTTGATTATGTTAGCGTAGGGAAACTGCGAACGGAAGGCTATACCAAAGCATTAAAAACGAACGACATTCCGCTCAACGAGAAGCTCATCGTCAAAATAGAAGACACCGAAAACTTTGAAGACGCCATTGAACAACTGCTATCTCAGAATACTGTCGATGCAATATTTGCCGTTAACGAATTGTTTGCAGTCACTTCCATCAAGATTGCTGCGCGACTCGGGAAAAAAGTTCCGGAAGACATTTCGATCATTGGGTTTACCGACGGCATTATCTCCAAATTCTCGTCACCTGGTATTACTACAGTAAGCCAAAACGGAATAAAAATGGGAGCCAAAGCCGCCAAAATGCTTATCGAGCGTTTGGAAACTGAAGAGGACGAGGAAGAAAAATACAAAACCGAAGTCATCGAGACCGAATTGGTCGAACGCGAATCGACCATCTAAATCAAAAATAATTTGCATTTCAATACCGACCATTCATAATTTTTATATATTTACAACCAATTATCAAAGCTTATACTTTACTTCGAAAATAAAATAAGATTTGATAAGCATCACGCTTATCGTAGTACTAATCACTAAATTACGATAATGGAAAAGCGTAAGTTAAGTTTCTGGCAAATCTGGAACATGAGTTTTGGATTTCTGGGAATACAAATGGGTTTTGCCCTACAGAACTCCAACGTAAGCAGAATATTTCAAACTTTAGGCGCAAACATCGACGACATTCCAATCCTTTGGGTAGCTGCTCCGTTAACCGGACTAATTGTTCAACCAATTATTGGTTATTTTTCAGACAGAACCTGGACGAAACTCGGAAGAAGAAAACCCTACTTTTTGGCGGGTGCGATTCTCGCTTCGGCAGCTTTATTCATCATGCCGAACTCGCCTTTCCTTTGGTTTGCCGCGGGAATGCTGTGGATAATGGATGCTTCTATCAATGTTTCGATGGAACCGTTTCGCGCGTTTGTAGGAGATAATCTTCCCGATTCACAGCGCACGACCGGATTCGCCATGCAAAGCTTTTTCATCGGAATCGGTGCTTACTTTGCTTCTAAATTGCCGTTGATTTTTACGTATTTCGGAGTCGACAATACAGCTCCACTCGGAATCATTCCCGACTCGGTGAAGTATTCGTTTTATTTCGGAGGTATCGCGTTTATTATTACAGTCGTTTGGACGGTGATGACCTCGAAAGAATACTCTCCCGAAGAACTCGAGGCTTTCGAAAAAAACAAGGAATCATCTTTCAAAAAACACACGCACAGCGCCGAATGGTATGCAAGCAATGGTGCTTCTCACTTAACAAAAGGAATTGTATTCCTGATAGTAAGTGCGCTTTTCTCGTTGGCCATTTACCATTACGGTTTAAAGAAAGATCTATACGTTTTGTCTCTTGGCCTTATCGGACTAGGTGGACTGGCGATGTTGTTTTCGGGACTGATGCAAAAAGCCAACAGAACAGAAAACGGTTTCGTGACCATCATGAACGATTTTCAGTTCATGCCCAAAATCATGAAGCAATTGGCTTGGGTGCAATTCTTTTCTTGGTTTGCACTTTTCTCGATGTGGATTTACACTACACTCGCCGTTACGCAACACATTTACAAAACAACGGATACGACATCCGAAGCATATAACACGGGCGCCAATCAAGTTGGTGAAATGTTTGCGAATTACAATTTGATTGCAGCAATCGCAGCTTTTCTACTGCCTTTGTTGGCAAAATACACCAGCAGAAAATTCACTCATTTCGTAGCTTTAGTATGCGGAGGCTTGGGATTAATATCGGTGTACTTTATTTCTGAGCCAACTGTATTTACAATGGAATGGCTTCCTATGATTGGAGTGGGGATCGCCTGGGCAAGTATCTTGTCTATCCCGTATGCGATGCTTTCCGGTTCCTTACCATCGAGTAAAATGGGATACTATATGGGCGTTTTTAATTTCTTTATTGTAATCCCGCAATTGGTCGCAGCATCTATTTTGGGATTTCTGGTTTCACAGTTTTTCAATAGCGAACCTATCTATGCACTTCTGATTGGTGGCGCATCAATGATCCTCGCCGGGCTCATTTCGCTCACCATTAATGACAAATCGAAAATTATAATTAATGACTAAAAAAGCATTCATATTCGACCTCGACGGCGTGATTGTCGACACCGCCAAATACCATTTCCTGGCGTGGCAGAAAATTGCCCAGCAAATCGGAATCGAATTTACACCCGAACACAACGAAGAATTAAAAGGAGTAAGCCGTGTGCGTTCTCTAGATATTATTTTAGAATTAGGCGGAATCCATGCGTCGCAAGAAGAAAAAGACAAATGGCTCCACCAAAAAAATGAAGATTATCTTACCTATCTGGTGAAGATGAATGAAAGCGAAATCTTACCGGGAGTACTTTCGGTATTGCAATACCTAAAAGAAAAAGGCCAAGCCATTGCACTAGGTTCTGCCAGTAAAAATGCGCGGCCCATTTTAGAGAAAACCAACACCATCCAATATTTTGATGCGATTGTGGATGGAAACGATGTAACCAATGCCAAGCCTGATCCCGAAGTATTTCTGCGGGCAGCAAAATTGGTCCATGCCGAAAATCATAATGCTATTGTTTTTGAAGATTCGTTTGCCGGAATTCAGGCTGCCAATCTGGCCAATATGACGAGCATCGGAATTGGGGACGAGGCCATCTTACACAAAGCAAAATACAATTTCAAGGATTTTACCTTTATCGACACGCCATTTTTGGATGCGTTGATAGGATAGAATCAGCTTAAATACAATTACAATGAATCAAGATTATATACAACCAAATAGTTGGTCCATCATCGAAGAAGGATTTAATGCCGACCGGGTAAAATCGTCCGAAAGCCTTTTCAGCATCGGAAACGGAGCCATGGGTCAACGCGCCAATTTTGAAGAATCCTATTCGGGCGAAACCTTTCAGGGAAGTTACATTGCCGGAATTTACTATCCCGACAAAACACGCGTAGGCTGGTGGAAAAACGGATATCCTGAATATTTCGCCAAAGTACTCAACGCACCGAACTGGATTGGAATCGATATCGAAATCAACGGTGAAAACCTCGATTTGGCAAAATGCAAATCGGTTTCGAATTTCAAAAGGGAATTGAATATGAAGCAGGGTCTGTACTCGCGTTCGTTCAATGCCGTTTTGCAAAATGGCACTGAAATTGCCGTTTCGATTTGCCGTTTCCTTTCGTTGGATATCGACGAATTGGGAGCCATTAATTACGAAATCACACCTTTGAATGGCGATGCCAAAATTGTTTTCCAACCCTATATTGACGCCGGAGTGCACAATGAAGATGCCAATTGGGAAGAAAAATTCTGGGAGCCATTGGAAGTTAAAAATACCGACAATGCCGCTTTTGTAACGGCACGGACATTCAAAACGCATTTCACGGCGACTACATTTATGCACAACACCATTTTAATCAATGGAACAGACGTCAATGCAAATACTGCGGTTGCCCAAAAAACATCCGACAAGATTGTTTTTAAATATGGAGTCAATGCAACCAAAAATCAAGTGGCTGCCATTCAAAAATTGGGAGGTTATACCGTTTCGCTCAATCATGAAAATACTTTAGGTGCCGCTCAAAAAGTAATCGAAGAAGGATTGTCAATCGGTTACAACCAATTGGTCGAAAATCAAATTGAGGCTTGGTCAAAAATCTGGGAAATGAGTGACATTACTATTGATGGCGATGTCAAAGCGCAACAGGGAATCCGTTTCAATATCTTTCAATTGAATCAGACTTATCTCGGCAAAGACTCTCGTCTCAACATCGGACCAAAAGGATTCACCGGAGAGAAGTACGGTGGTTCTACGTATTGGGATACCGAAGCGTATTGCATACCATTTTACATGGCGACGAAAGATCAACATGTTGCCCGGAATCTCTTAACATATCGTTACAATCAATTGGATAAAGCGATTGAAAATGCCGAAAAGTTAGGTTTCAAAAACGGAGCGGCCTTGTATCCGATGGTAACGATGAACGGCGAAGAATGCCACAACGAATGGGAAATTACCTTTGAGGAAATCCACCGAAATGGCGCGATTGCATTTGCGATTTTTAACTACCACCGCTACACCGGCGATTACTCGTACATTCCGGAAAAAGGGTTGGAAGTGCTTATCGGGATTGCTCGTTTTTGGCACCAACGCGCTTCGTTTTCGACCGACAAAAACCAATACATGATATTGGGTGTTACGGGTCCGAATGAATACGAAAACAACGTCAACAACAATTTCTACACAAACTACATCGCTAAATGGTGTATCGATTATACACTCGAACAAATTCAAAAAATAGAAAAAGAATTCGGTTCCGATCATACACGCATCATGAACAAAGCCAAATTGTCGAATGCCGAATTGGACAATTGGAAAGCAGTTGCCGACAACATGTATTTTCCGTACTCCGAAAAACACAAAGTCTATTTACAACAAGACTGTTTCCTCGACAAGGAATTGGTGCGGGTTGCCGATCTTGATATGAGTCAGCGACCGATCAACCAAAAATGGTCGTGGGATAAAATCCTGCGTTCGCCGTATATCAAACAAGCCGACGTGTTGCAGTGTTTTTATTTCTTTGAAGATCATTTTTCGAAAGAAGAATTGCTCAACAACTTCGAGTTTTACGAATCGTTTACCGTCCACGAAAGTTCGTTGTCACCTTGTGTACACTCGATTCAGGCTGCCGTTTTGGATAAGATGGAAATGGCCTATACGTTCTACCTACGAACCTCCCGTCTGGATTTGGACGATTACAACAAGGAAGTCGAAGAAGGTTGTCACATCACCTCAATGGCCGGAACCTGGATGAGTATTGTGGAAGGATTTGGCGGTATGCGTATTAAAGACGACGCCTTGCATTTCGCGCCAAAAATTCCAAAAGAATGGAAAGGCTATTCGTTCAAAATCAATTTCCGAAACCAAATTCTGGAAGTGTCTGTTCAACAAAATGAAACCACGTTTTCATTGGAAGGCGATAAAGAAATTACCGTTTTTGTAAACGGAACCGCAGTTTCGGTAGAACCGAATAGCTTGGTCAAAGTTTAAATAAATCATTTTATTCAGCCCTTTCAGCTTCCCTATCCTGAGAGGGTTTTTCAAATAGCACTATGAAAAAAATTTTGTTTTTTCTATTATTCCCGATTACAGCTTTTTCCCAAATAGATAAAGTAGAGCCTCCTTTTTGGTGGAGCGACATGCAGCATTCTGATGTTCAAATTATGTTTTACGGAAAGAACATTGCGCAAAACGACGTTTCCGTTTCCAATAACATCATCATCAAAGGAATCCAAAAAACCGAAAATCCGAATTATATTTTTGTAACAATCGATACTAAAAATGTGGTTGCTCAAGACTTTGTTTTCACATTCAAAAACAAGAACAAGTCGTTTACGAAAAATTATTCCCTTAAAGCAAGAAAAGAGAATTCCCGTTTTCGCAAAAGTTACGATGCCTCGGATGTCATCTACCTGTTGATGCCCGATCGGTTTGCCAACGGAAATACTGCCAACGACAGCGATGCATCAGTGACCGAGAAATACAATAGGGAATTTCCAGGAGGGCGACATGGTGGCGACATCGAAGGGATTATCAAAAACATCAATTACATCAATGAACTTGGTGCCACCGCTGTTTGGTCGACACCGCTTTGTGAAGACAACGACGAGAAATATTCGTACCATACTTACGGGCAGTCGGATGTTTATAAAATCGATCCGCGTTACGGAACCAACGCTGATTACCTCAGAATGAGTCAGGCGTTACACCAACGCGGCATGAAAAATATCATGGATTATGTGACCAATCACTGGGGTTGGAAGCATTGGATGATTAATGATTTACCGACGCGCGATTGGATTCACCAATTCCCTGAATTTACGAATTCGAATTACCGAATGACAACGCAGTTCGACAGCAATGCTTCGAAAATTGACGCCGAACATTGCATGGACGGCTGGTTTGTGAAATCGATGCCCGACTTAAATCAGGCAAATCCGTTAGTCAATAATTACCTCATCCAAAATGCGATCTGGTGGATTGAATACGCCGATTTGGATGGATTCCGTGTCGATACCTATTCATATAATGACAAGCAAGGCATCTCCAAATGGACGAAAGCAATCACAAACGAATATCCGTATTTCAACATTGTGGGCGAAGTTTGGATGCACAACCAGGCGCAAATGGCATATTGGCAAAAAGACAGTAAGATTGGCGCGCTTCAAAGTTTCAATTCACATTTGCCAAGCGTAATGGATTTTACGTTGCACGATGCCATCGGAACCGTTTTCAATGAAGACAAAGCCAGTTGGGATAAGGGAATGATAAAAATCTATGAAAATTTCACAAACGACTTTCTGTATCCGAATCCAAATAACATCTTGGTTTTTTTAGAAAACCACGACACACAACGTTTCAATCAACTGTATCCCGATTTTAAGAAATACCAAATGGGAATGACGTTGTTAGCAACGATTCGAGGCATTCCGCAAATTTATTACGGAACCGAAATTGGTATGGCCGGCAACAAGGACAAAGGCGATGCCGATATCCGTCAGGATTTTCCGGGAGGCTGGAATTCGGATGCCAACAATGCATTCACCGCAACAGGAAGAAATAAAATTCAGCAACAGTATTTCAGTTTTACATCCAAATTGTTGAACTGGCGCAAAAACAAATCGGTCATCCATACCGGGAAAACGACCCATTATATTCCGGAGAACAATGTGTATGTGTATTTCCGTTACAACGATATAGAAAGCGTAATGGTTGTTATCAATAACAGTAACGAAAAACAAATGTTCAAAACCAATCGGTTTCAGGAAAATATCGGCAATTACAAATCAGGAACGGATATTTTCAGCAACACCAATTTCGATTTAAAAAACGACATCTCCATCGAACCGAAATCAGTTTTACTATTGGAATTAAAAAAATAAGAATGAAACAACTGCTCATTTTCCTTTTCATTTCGTCATGCTGTATAGCACAAAATCCGAATCGAAAATACATTTCCCATAAATGGAAAAATAACGTTTTGGAAATCAAAACTTCCGACGGCTCCTATCGAATAAAACCGTATTCAGATAAAATCATTGAAACCTCTTTTATCCCAAATGGGGAAACCTTCAATCCCAATTCACATGCCGTAGTCAAAACTGCTGAAAAGGTCAAAACGGAATTCGTCAAAAATGACAACTCATTGGTTTTACACACCAAAGGCATTACGGTAATTGTCAATAAATCACCAATGCAAATTGTTTACAATTCCAAAAAGGAATTGTTATTTTCTGAAAAATTGGGTTACAGCAAAATAGATTCTACCGAAACTTTGTCGTTTAATTTAAATAGTTCTGAAACATTATATGGTGGTGGCGCGCGCGCTTTGGGGATGAACCGACGCGGTAACCGTTTGCAATTGTACAACCGCGCACATTATGGGTATGAAACCAAAGCTGAATTGATGAATTTTTGTATTCCGATGGTGCTTTCGTCCAAATTGTATGCAGTGCATTTTGACAATGCGGCGATTGGTTATTTGGATTTGGACTCTAAAAAAGACAATACTTTATCATATGAAACCATCTCAGGGCGCAAAACCTATCAGGTCATTGTGGGCGATTCATGGGAAGACTTGATTTCGAATTACACCGATTTAACCGGAAAACAACCGTTGCCACCGCGTTGGGCTTTTGGGAATTTTTCATCGCGTTTTGGATACCATACTCAGGAAGAAGTCGAGAATACAATTCGGAAATTCCAAGAAGAGAAGATTCCGGTCGATGCGATCATCCTCGATTTGTATTGGTTTGGGAAATCGATAAAAGGAACGATGGGGAACCTCGAATGGGACAAGGACAATTTCCCGAATCCTTCTAAAATGATTTCGGATTTGAATGCCAAAGGCGTCAAAACGATTCTAATTACCGAACCTTTTATATTGACTACTTCCTCAAAATGGCAGGAAGCCGTGAACAAAAATATTTTGGTGCACGATAAGTTCGGAAAACCAGCCACTTGGGATTTCTATTTCGGAAATACGAGCATTGTCGATATTTTCAAACCGGAAGGCAAGGATTGGTTTTGGAATGAATACAAAAAACTAATCAATCAAGGCGTTGGCGGACTCTGGGGCGATCTCGGGGAACCTGAAGTATTCCCATCCAACGCAGTTACAGCCGCGGGAAAAGCGGATGAAGTCCACAATATATACGGACACAATTGGGCGAAATTGGTTGCAGACGGGTATCAGAAAGATTTTCCAAATCAACGCCCTTTTATCTTAATGCGCGCCGGTTATTCGGGTTCGCAGCGTTTTGGTATGATTCCGTGGAGTGGTGACGTAAGCCGTTCGTGGGGCGGATTACAAAGTCAGGTAGAAATTGCATTGCAGATGGGAATGCAGGGAATGGCCTATATGCACTCCGATTTGGGCGGTTTTGCCGGCGATTATTTCGACAACGAATTGTATTTGCGCTGGTTGCAGTATGGTGTTTTTCAACCGATATTTCGTCCGCATGCGCAGGAAGAAGTTGCTTCCGAAGTCGCTCGCAAAGACATCATCACCAAAGCCAAAGCCAAAAAATCGGTTGAGTTGCGCTACCAATTACTACCTTATAACTATACTTTAGGATTTGAAAACAGCACCAAAGGAACTCCTTTGATGAAACCGCTATTCTTTGAAGAGCCTACTAACGAAAAACTCCGTAACGAAAAGGAAAGTTATTTATGGGGTAATGACTTTTTGGTTAAACCAATTACCAAATCCGGAATGACAGCTACTGAAGTGTATTTCCCGAAAAGCAGCAATTGGTACGACTTCAACTCGGGCAAAAAATACCAAGGCGGAACTACAGAAAACGTTACCGTTGTTGAGGAATACATTCCGGTTTTTGTGCGTGGTGGTGCTTTTATTCCGATGATTAAAACGATTCAGAACACCAGCGAATATTCGTTGAACAACTTTGATTTGCATTTTTATTTTGATGAAAAAGTAGCAACTTCATCCGGAAAACTTTATAACGATGACGGTATGACAGCCAACGATTTTGGAAAAGGAGCTTATGAAATGCTGCATTTCAACAGTACAAATAAAAACAATGTCTTAACCCTAAAGTTAACGGCCGAATCGGGTAAGGTTTTCATATCTACCGACAAAACGGTTTCGGTGATGATACACCACATCCATGCTAAACGCATTTTTGTCAATGGCGAAGAGCAAGTGTACAAAACGTTCTTTGATCCGCTTCAAATTCCAATCGATTGGAAAAAAGGAACCGTTCAGGAAATCAAAATCGAATATTAAAAAAATGAAAAAGATACTCTTATTACTTCTAATTTCTACTGGTGTTTTCGCTCAAAAGAAAAAAGTTTCTCCTCCAAAAACTCCTTTTGTGTGGGAAGCGGCTAATGTATATTTTTTATTGACCGACCGATTCAACAATGGCGATAAATCCAATGATCATACGTTCAATAGAAATAAAACAACAGGAAAATTACGCGGATTTGAAGGTGGTGATATTCGGGGTGTGATTCAGAAATTGGATGAAGGTTATTTTGAAAAGCTAGGCATCAACGCGATTTGGATGACGCCAATCGTTGAACAGATACACGAAGGTGTTGACGAAGGAACCGGATACACCTATGGCTTTCACGGCTATTGGACGCGCGATTGGACTTCCCTCGACCCAAGTTTCGGAACCAAAAAAGACTTAACCGAATTGGTGCAAAAAGCGCATGCCAAAGGAATTCGAATTATCCTCGATGCCGTGATTAATCATACCGGACCAGTCACAGCAGAAGATCCTGTTTATCCTGAGAATTGGGTTCGGACTTCACCAAAATGCACGTACAAATCCTACGACACCTACATCAATTGCACGCTGGTAGAAAACCTTCCCGACGTAAAAACGGAAAGCAATGCCAATGTACCGCTTCCTCCTTTCTTAATCGAAAAATGGAAGAAGGAAGGCCGTTATGAAAAGGAAGTAGCATCATTAGACAAATTTTTCAAGGAAACAGGATATACCCGGGCTCCCAAATATTACATCATGAAATGGCTTTCCGATTACATCACCAATTACGGAATTGACGGCTATCGTATCGACACCGCCAAGCACACCACCGAAGACGTCTGGGCCGATTTCAAAAAAGTATGCGATGGCGCTTTTGCCGATTTCAAAACCAAGAATCCGAAAAAAGTACTCGACAACAATCCGTTTTTTATGGTTGGAGAAGTTTATGGTTACAATATCGGCAACAAAAAACTCTATAATTTTGGCGACAAAGAAGTGAATTATTACGACAACGGATTTACGGCTTTGATCAATTTCGATTTTCGGAATGAAGCCAAAATGAATTATGAGGAATTGTTTTCCAAATATTCGAACATCCTACAAAATGACCTCAAGGGAAACACCGTAATGAATTACGTTTCATCCCACGATGACGGTTATCCCTTCGATAAGAAACGTGAAAAAACGTTTGAAAGTGGAACTAAATTGTTGTTGGCTCCCGGAATTTCACAAGTATACTACGGTGATGAAAGTGCACGTTCGCTGGATATTGAAGGAACTCAAGGCGATGCAACCTTGCGTTCGAACATGAATTGGAAAGACATTGCATCCAACGCCAAAACCAAATCAGTGATGAGCCATTGGCAGAAATTAGGAAAATTTAGAAAAAATCATCCTGCTGTCGGAGCCGGAATCCACAGTCAAATTTCGGCAACTCCTTATGTTTTTAGCAGAACATTTGAAAAAGGAAAGTTTTCCGATAAAGTAGTTGTTGGTTTGGACCTACCGATTGGAAAAAAAGAAATTCCGGTTGGAACCATCTTTAAAAATGGATCCAAAGTCGTTGATGCGTATTCTAAAACCGAAGCAACGGTAACGAATGGTAAAATAACAATTACTACTAATTACTCGCTTCTATTATTGGAGCAGAAAAAATAAACCTTCGCAAACGCCTTCAGTTTTAAAGGCGTTTTTTTATTTTTGGATATGCTAAAAATCGGACACCGCGGCGCAAAGGGACATGCTCCTGAAAATACCTTGGCTTCATTTGAAAAAGCCTTGCAATTGCACGTCGACACAGTTGAACTGGATGTGCATTTGAGTGCCGACGAAACAATCATGGTGATTCACGACGAAACAGTTGATCGAACTACAAGTGGAAGTGGCTTTGTCAAGGATTTACATTCGGATGAATTGCGTCAATTAGGCATTCCAACTTTAGAAGAAGTTGTTGAGTTCATCTATAAAAAATGTAGTATTAATATCGAAATCAAGGATAAAAACGCTACTCATTTGGTAGTTCAATTAATTGAGAAATGTATTAACGACAAGTACCAACAATTTCAAATTTCGAGTTTTAATTGGGAAGTTTTGGAATTGGTATCGCAATTGAATCCGAAAATTCCAATTGGTGTTCTGACCGAAAATGATTTGGGTTCCGCATTCATCTTTGCCAAAAAAATCAAAGCGTATTCGGTCAATCCTTTTTATCGGTTGTTAACCAAAGAAAAAGTAACTTTGCTGCACGAAAATGGATTTTTGGTTTTTCCGTGGACGGTCAATGAACCCAACGAAATTGCGTTGTTAAAATCCTTTAATGTAGACGGAATAATTTCTGATTTCCCCGATAGAATATGAACTCAAAATACGACATTATTGTAGTTGGTGGCGGTGCAGCCGGGTTTTTCACTGCGATAAATAGTGTCGAGAAGAATCCGAAACTTAAAGTCGCGATTCTCGAAAGAGGAAAAGAAGTCCTTTCTAAAGTCCGCATTTCTGGCGGTGGTCGCTGCAATGTCACACACGCTTGTTTTATTCCTAACGATTTGGTGAAATTTTATCCGCGTGGTGAAAAAGAACTCCGCGGCCCGTTTCATCAATTTTGTTCCGGCGACACAATCGAATGGTTTGAAAAGCATGGTGTCGATTTAAAGATTGAAGAAGATGGACGTATGTTTCCCGTTTCCGATTCGTCACAAACCATTATAGATTGTTTTCTCAACGCCACAAAAAAGTTGGGAATCGATGTTTTGACGAGCCAAAGCGTACAGTCGATTTATAAAGGTGATGGTTATTGGAAAGTCGAAACCAACCACGAATCGTATTCCTGTCGAAAACTAATCATGACGACAGGCAGCAATCCGAAAATCTGGGAAATGCTGACCGAAATTGGACATACTATTGTTCCACCAGTTCCATCGTTATTCACATTCAACATCAAAGACAAACGCGTCAAGGATTTAATGGGCGTTTCGGCGTTGGCAACTGTAAAAGTCAAAAAGTCGAAGTTAGAAGCCAGCGGCCCGTTATTGATTACACATTGGGGAATGAGTGGCCCTGGTATTTTACGGCTTTCCGCTTGGGGAGCTATTGAGTTGTTCGCCCGGAATTATCAATTTGTGATTGAAGTGAATTGGCTGCACGATTTGACTTTAGACGAAACCGAAGATAAATTAAAGGAACTCAAATTGGAACATTCCAAAAAAGCAGTTTCAAAAAAATCGCCATTCGACTTTCCAAATAGATTGTGGGAAAGTTTGGTTTTGGCTTCCGGAATTGATGCGGAAATCAAATGGGCCGATTTGAACAAAAAGCAACTTCAGGATTTGTCGCTGCAATTGTGTAAAGGCGAATTTCAAGTCAACGGCAAAAGTACCTTTAAGGAAGAATTCGTTACGGCTGGCGGAATCGATTTGAAGGAAGTCAACTTTAAAACCATGGAAAGCAAACTGCACGAGAACTTATATTTTGCTGGGGAAATTGTCAATATTGATGCCATAACAGGAGGATTTAATTTTCAGAATGCGTGGACCTGCGGGTTTATCATAGCCGAGAATATTGGTTAAAAATATTTGCTTTTTTTTCAATTAAGTGTTTAAAAATCAACTATATTTGATTTCCTAAAAACTAATTGAATATGAAAAAACTACTACTCTCTATTCTTTTTGCCCTTCTGTTTTCAACTCTTTTTACAGCGAATGCCCAAACACCAGCGTGTGGAGGAACGTTTACCGATCCGGCAGGGCCTAACGCGAATTATGCGAATAGCTCTGATTATACAGTTACCATATGCCCGACAAATCCCGGTGATGTAGTTACAGTAACTTTTACCGCATTTGATACCGAAACCAATTGGGATGCCTTATACGTTTTTAATGGAACTTCGACAGCAGCACCACAACTTGCCAGTGCCAATCCAGCTGCTAATGTACCGGGTGGCTTGGCGGGAGGCTATTGGGGAACAACAATTCCCGGCCCATTTACATCATCCGATCCGAGTGGCTGTTTGACCTTCCGATTTAGAAGTGACAACACGATAAACAGGGCAGGATGGATTGCCAATGTAACTTGTGCGCCAATGGACCAATGCCCAAGCCCATCAGTTTTAACCACCACTTCGATAACTTCCAACTCCGTGGTTTTGGGATGGCAGAATACTTTAAATGCCCAATCGTGGCAATACATTGTACTTCCATGTGGAAGCCCTGCTCCAACTGCTGCATCAACCGGATGGGTTCCGGCTCCTACCAATCCGGTTACAGTTCCGGGATTAAATCCGGCTACCTGTTATAGTATATATGTAAGAGCACTTTGTGGCACTATTAGTGGTAATAGCGTTTGGTCAACTCCAGTAACAGTAACAACCGCACAAGCTCCACCAGCATGCGGAGGCACATTCGCCGATGCCGCCGGGCCAAATGCCAATTACGCCAATAGTTCCGATTCGACAGTTACCATTTGCCCTACCAATCCGGGCGAACAGGTTACGGTCACTTTTACGTCTTTCGATACCGAAGCCACTTGGGATGCGCTGTATGTCTTTAATGGGAATTCCATTACGTCACCACAAATTGCCAGCAATAATCCGGCGTCCAATGTTCCTGGAGGATTGGCTGGTGGGTTTTGGGGAACGATAATTCCTGGCCCTTTCACATCTTCAGCCGCAAATGGTTGTTTGACTTTCCGTTTTAGAAGTGACGCTTCAGTAAACCGTCCTGGATGGATTGCTAATGTTACCTGCGCGCCCCCTCCTACCTGCCCGGCTCCGACACAATTGGTTGCTACAAACATCACTTCAGATTCTGTAACTCTGGGTTGGACCAGCAACGGAACCGCAACTTTATGGCACGTTTTGGCATTGCCTTGTGGAAGTCCGGCTCCAACAGCCGCAACGACAGGATGGCAAACGGCTACTGTAAATCCTTTTGTAGTAGCCCCACTAACGTCTGCTACTTGTTATAATTTCTATGTACGATCGGTTTGTAATAATGGTGCCGATATCGGTCCGTGGTCTCCTTTCATAACAGCAACAACCTTAACAGCTCCTCCGGTATGTGGCGGTAATTTTATCGATGCGGGTGGACCAACAGCCAATTATCCTAATAATTCCGATTCGACAGTAACGATTTGCCCATCGATTCCGGGACAAATTGTAACGGTAACTTTTACTGCATTCAACACCGAAGCGACTTGGGATGCCTTGTATGTTTTTGATGGAAATTCAATTGCTTCTCCTCAAATTGCAAGTACAAATCCTGCTGCCAATGTGCCTGGCGGATTAGCAGGAGGTTTTTGGGGTACTGTAATTCCGGGACCATTTACCTCTACTGACGCAAGTGGTTGTTTGACTTTCCGATTCCGAAGTGATGGCACAATTAATAATCCGGGATGGATTGCCAACATTACCTGTTCGCCTCCTCCAACTTGTCCGAAACCAACCGCCTTAGTAACAACCAACGTGACCATTAACTCGGTTACGTTAGGCTGGACCAACAATAGTTCTGCTACTTTATTTGAAGTCGTCGCGTTGCCTTGTGGCTCTCAACCCACAGCTTCTACTGCCGGAACTCAAACGAGTCTAAATCCGTTTACGATTTCCGGTTTGGATCCGTCGACTTGTTACACCCTTTTCGTAAGGGCTATTTGCACGGCAGACACTGATTTGAGTCTTTGGTCGGCGGGATGGAACATTACAACACAAGCGATTCCTCCGGTTTGCGGCGGCAATTATATTGACAATGGCGGATTGAATGCGAACTACCTTAATAATTCTGACTCGAGTGTTACTATCTGTCCTACTGTTCCAGGCGATGTGGTTACTGTGACGTTTACATCCTTCAATGTAGAAGCCACTTGGGATGCCTTGTATGTGTATGACGGAAACTCGCTTTCTTCACCACAAATTACCAGCTCCAATCCAACAGGAAATGTCCCTGGCGGTGTCTCCGGAGGGTATTGGGGCAATGTGATTCCGGGGCCGTTTACTTCAACCGATCCAAGTGGTTGTTTGACTTTTAGATTTAGAAGTGACAATACGGTTAACAATCCGGGGTGGAATGCTTCTGTCACTTGTGCGCCCGCAGTCGATAAATTACAATTGGTTGCTTTTGTCGATCAAAACAACAATGGCATAAAAGACGGTAATGAAAGTTTCTATTCGAACGGTTCGTTTGTGTATCAGCAAAACAATGCCGGACCGAATACCCTTGCTTATTCTCCAACCGGGCGTTACGATTTGTTCGATAACAATCCGACCAATACCTACGATATTACTTATCAGGTACAAGCTGAATTTGCTCCCTATTACAGTTCTGGAACGACTTCTTACAATGATGTTTCTGTTGCGATGGGAAGTGGCACCAACGTATTGTACTTCCCTATTACATTAACACAAAGTTACAACGATGTTACAGTTACGCTTGTTCCGATGAGTCCACCGCGACCAGGCCTAACTTACATAAATCGAATTATGTATAAAAATCTTGGGGTAACTGCCGCTTCTGGAACGATTACCTTTACCAAGCCAACTCCAGTAGCAATAACAAATATTACACAGACTGGAACTTTGAATACAGCTAACGGATTTACGTATGCCTTTACGAATTTACAGCCGAATGAAACACGGTTTTTCAATGTGACGATGAGTGTTCCGAGCAGCCCGATTGTTGTGGTAAATCAGATATTGAACGCCAGCGCATCGATAACAGCGCCTTCCAACGATATCAACTTAAACAACAACAGCAGTAATCTTTCGCAGATTGTTGTGAATTCTTACGACCCTAACGATAAGATGGAAGCGCATGGCGACGAAATTCCGTTCAGCCAGTTTGCGCCAACCGATTATCTATTTTACACGATTCGTTTTCAAAACATGGGAACCGCCAATGCCATTGATGTCCATGTAGAAGATGTTTTGGATCCTTTATTAGATGAGACCAGCATCCGCATGGTGAGTTCGAGCCACAATTATACAATGGATCGGATCAACAATACTATTTTCTGGGATTTCAGGAACATCCAATTAGTGCCTTCATCGGCAAATCAGAACATGAGTGTAGGATACATTCATTTCAAAATCAAGATGAAACCAGGATTTGTAGAAGGAGATTTAGTGTCAAACAACGCCTCCATTTTCTTTGATTCAAATCCGGCAATTGTAACGAATACTTGGGATACTAAATTCGTGACCTTGTTGGGTACCGTTGACAATGTGGTTGGCAATTTCATCATGTATCCGAATCCCGCAAATAATGTAATTTACATCGGTATGCAAAATACTACCGACACAATCGAAAGTGTTTCGATTACGGATGTATTAGGAAAAACCATTACAACCGTTAAAGGTTTGAATGTGGCGGAAACGAGTATGGATGTTTCTAATTTGTCAAAAGGAATGTATTTGGTAGAGATTACGACAACTAATCAGTCAAAATCGACCAAGAAATTAATGATCAATTAAACCCAATTTAATTATACCCAGGAATCCTGTTTCAGCAATGAGGCAGGATTTTTTTATCGGTTCAACCACCATATGCTCGCATTCAAAACTGTAGCAAAAGCAACCCATGCCAAATAGGGAATCAATAACATTCCGGCAATTTTATCAATCTTTTTGAATTGGGAATAGGTTTCGAAAATCATGAGCCAAAGTAAAATGATTTCAATCAATGCCAACAATGGGTTATGCAATCCGAAAAACAAATACGACCACAGGGCGTTCAATCCCAATTGGATGATAAAAAATAAAAACGCTTTCTTTACATTTTCGCGATCCGTTTCAACGTAATTCCAAATGAGTCCACCAGCGACTCCCATCATAATATATAGAATCGTCCAAACGGGAGCAAACAACCAATTCGGTGGATTGAAAGCTGGTTTCACCAAGGTTGGATACCATGTTGTAATACTTTCCTGTGTCACTTTACCAGACAAATATCCTACGACTAAACAAGTCGCAACCACCAAAATAATTCGAATTATTCGTTGCATAACCTCAGATTTTTTAACAAATATAAAAAACGATATTCTATTCCCTTTCTAAAATAAGTATCTTTGCTTTATAATATTATCATTATGACATCTGAAAAGGATTTTATTTTCAGTCCGATTCCGCTCACAACCAAACAAGGAAGTTTTGAATGGAGTGCTCCGAGCAACATCGCTTTGGTGAAATATTGGGGAAAAAAGGAAAACCAGATTCCAGCCAACCCATCGATAAGTTTTACTTTGAATAACTGTAAAACGATTACCAAATTGGACTTTATCCAAAAAGCAAATCACGATACTTTCTCTTTCGATTTATTATTTGAAGGAAATCCCAAGGAAGATTTCAGACCCAAAATCCAGAAATTCCTCGAGCGTATCGCGATCTATTGCCCATATCTGAAAAATTATCATTTGAAGATTGACACTAAAAATACGTTCCCGCACAGTTCGGGAATAGCCTCTTCTGCATCCGGAATGGCAGCATTGTCAATGAACATCATGAGTCTTGAAAAGGAACTGAATCCGGCAGTGACCGACGAATTCTTTTACCAAAAGGCCTCGTTTTTAGCGCGATTGGGTTCGGGAAGTGCGTGCCGAAGCGTGAAAGGAACTGTAGTTGTTTGGGGAAATCACAATGAATTTGAAGGCAGTTCTGATTTATTTGGAGTTCCTTTTACTGATGAAATCCATCCGATATTCAACAATTACCAAGACACAATTTTATTGGTCGACAAAGGCGAAAAACAAGTGTCCAGTACCGTTGGCCACGACTTGATGCACAACCATCCTTTTGCCGAACAACGATTTTTACAGGCGCATCACAATTTATCGGCTATAAAAACCGTTTTAGGAAATGGAGACGTCAATCGATTCATCGAAATTGTCGAAAGTGAAGCGCTGACTTTACATGCGATGATGATGACCTCGATGCCTTATTTCATATTAATGAAACCGAATACGCTGGAAATTATCAACAAAATCTGGAAGTTCCGAAAGGAAACCAACATTCCCGTTTGCTTTACTCTCGATGCCGGGGCCAACGTACACATTTTATATCCTGAAAACGTTATAGTTGAAACTTTGCAATTTATTAAGGACGAATTACTTGGCTATTGTCAAAATGGTCAGTATCTTTGTGATGCAATTGGTTTTGGCTCGCAAAAGTTATAACTCAAATCTGACTATGAAAGGACCTTTATTTTACTCAAAAATATTACTCTTCGGAGAATACGGAATCATCAAGGATTCTAAAGGTTTATCAATTCCGTACAACTTTTACAACGGTGCTTTGAAAGTGGATGAAAATCCATCGGCAGCAGCTGTGAAATCCAATACGAATTTGCGAAAGTTCGTGGCGTATTTAGAGCAATTGCAAGGAGAACAGCCTAATTTGGTGACGTTTAATTTAGATGCTCTAAAAGCGGATATTGAACGCGGAATGTATTTCGATTCAAGCATCCCACAAGGATACGGTGTTGGAAGCAGTGGTGCTTTAGTTGCAGCGATTTACGACAAATATGCAGCGAACAAAATCACGGTTTTAGAAAACCTAACGCGTGAAAAACTATTGCAATTGAAAGCAATTTTCGCTCAAATGGAATCATTTTTCCACGGAAAAAGTTCAGGTCTTGACCCGTTGAACAGTTATTTGAGTATTCCGATTTTGATTAATTCGAAAGACAATATCGAGGCAACCGGAATTCCGACGCAAAGCAAAAGCGGTAAAGGTGCTGTCTTTTTGTTGGATTCAGGAATCGTGGGTGAAACTGCTCCGATGGTGAATATCTTCATGGAAAACCTAAAAGATCAAGGATTCCGTACGATGCTGAAAAATCAGTTCGTGAAATATACTGATGCCTGCGTTGAGAACTTTCTTGGTGGCGATTTGAAATCGTTATTTTCGAATACCAAAAAATTGTCAAAAGTCGTATTGAGCAATTTCAAGCCAATGATTCCGGAGCAATTTCACGGCATCTGGCAAAAAGGAATTGACACCAACGACTACTACTTAAAACTTTGCGGATCTGGCGGTGGCGGTTATATTCTGGGCTTCACCGAAGATTTAGAAAAAGCAAAACAATCCCTGAAAGATTATAAATTAGAAGTGGTTTATCAATTCTAACTTTACCTCATGCTTAGCAGAAAAACCAAACTGACTTTGCTCAAAATCATCAGTATGTTTTCTGTGGTTCGCGGCTATAACATTCCCGTTATCGCATTGGCTCAATATTTATCGGCAATTTTCATCATGGCTCCCAAGAAAAGGGCGATTAGCGTGATACTCGATTTTAATCTGTTTATTATTGTTATCGTTTCCGGATTGACAATCGCATCCGGATATATCATCAACAATTTTTACGACAACAAAAAGGACTTAATCAACCGACCGAACAAATCGCATTTGGATCGATTGGTGAGTCAGAAGACGAAATTGCAGGTGTATTTTACCGTGAATTTTATTGCTGCCGGGTTGGCTTTTTTCGTTTCTTTTAGAGCGGTGTTGTTTTTTTCGGTGTACATTTTTTTGATTTGGTTCTATTCACACAAACTCAAAAAGTATCCGATTATCGGAAATCTGACTGCTTCGTTGTTAGCAGTTTTGCCTTTCTTCGCGATATTCTTGTATTACAAAAACGTCTATCCTCAGATTTTTGCACACGCTACTTTTTTATTCTTACTGATTCTGATTCGGGAAATCATTAAGGATTTAGAGAACATCAAAGGAGATATTGCTAACGATTATCAAACGATTCCGGTAAAATATGGGGAAGTTTCTGCTAAAAAAATTATAACGCTCTTAACTGTTTTGACGATTATACCGGTGTATTTTCTTGTCGAAATTTATGATGTTGGCTATATGGATATTTATTTTTACGCCAGCCTCATTATCCTGATGTTCTTCCTGAGTCTGCTTTGGAAAGCGAATTCAAAACCACAATACAATGGCTTGCACAACTTACTGAAGTTTGTAGTCGTGATGGGCGTTTTTAGTATTGTTCTGATTAATCCCGAAGTATTGATTCACGGACGAAGTTATTTAAGGATATAAACTACTCTTCCTTAAACCAACCCGAATACATCACATAATTGTTGGATATGCGTTCAATTTCACCGGCAAAGTCGGAGGTGTTGATGTCTTTCACTTTTTTGGCCGGAACTCCGGCGTAGATGGTTCCTGATTCGACTACTGTATTTTGAGTAAGAACAGCGCCGGCAGCAACGATTGAATTGCTTTCGATAACACAATTATCCATTACGATGGCACCCATTCCGATAAGGACATTATCGTGAACCGTACAACCATGAACTATAGCATTATGTCCAATCGAAACATTATTGCCAATTATGGTTGGGTGTTTTTGATACGTACAATGAATGATAGCACCATCCTGAATGTTAACCTTGTTGCCGATTTTAATAAAATGGACATCACCGCGGACTACGGCATTGAACCAAATACTGCATTGAGAACCAATTTCAACATCTCCAACGACCGTAGCGTTTTCAGCAATGTAGCAATCTTCCGGAATTTGAGGATGTTTCCCGTTGACCGATTTGATTATCATTTGGACTGGTATTAATTAATCGCCGGACAGTTACAGTGGTATTTCTCCGGTTGACAGAACAGGTTGATTCCGAGTGTGATCTGGTGAAAACCTCCCGTATCGAAATTCACGTTACCCAATAGGTGTGAATACGTATAAGCAAACATAAACTGTCTGAAGTTGATTCCCAATATCGGGGTCACGTATTGCATCTTCTGGGTGTTGACCGAGGTTCCTTCCACATACTGCGCTCCGTCCAGACTTCTTCTGTAGGACAGTGCTCCCCACAGTTTTCCGAATTCAAGGTCCTTATACGCCTTCACGTTGATATCCACAAACGATTCCTTGGTCTGGCTGATGTACTGGAACATCACCGATGGCTCCCACAGGATTCGCTCACTGTCGCCAAAGGTATAACCCGCGTTTAGGATGACACGCTTCAGATTCACGGGCTCCCTGTCGGTATAGAGTTTTCGCTCACTGGCCAATGCATTCTTCACCGTAGCATGGACATAAAAATCCAAATAGTTGTACGATGCCCCTATATCCACATTGAAATACGATGCCTTCTGTATGATTGTCCCGTCAACAATCGGGTCATAACCCGGATTGCCATTATAGAAATCCGTCTCATCCAGTACGCTCTGCGCAAATCCAGCGCTGATACCAAACGAAAGCTGGTTCAGGTCAATCTCATCCCTTGAGAACATCAAGTGGTGGGCATAAGTCAGCTTAACGCCCTTTTGTGAGTGGTAACCGTTCTTGTCGTTCATCAGTATGATTCCGGCTCCCGAACGCTCACCGATCCTCCCGTTGTAGCTCAGGGTCTGAAGCGCCGGTGCATCCTCCTGACCGAACCATTGCTGGCGGGCCGTCAATCGGATCTTGTCGCAACTGGCCGCTCCGGCCATCGAAGGGTGCAACAGGTAATAATTGTCGGAAAGGTAATCGGAATAGACCGGGAGTACTTCTTGTGAGTAGGATTGCTTGGCAATTAATAGGATTAGTATTAAATAAATTTTCTTAAGATTCATTGCAGTTTTTATTTATCTTTTTAATGTGAAATGGGCTTTAAATTGTTTGGTCGTATTGTCTTCTGTATAATCCACTGTAAACCAGTAATCCGTCGACGGAAGCTGTTGCCCGTTGTAGGTACCGTCCCAGCCCTCGCCCGTTGACGAGATCTGTTTAAGGAGTTTTCCAAAGCGGTCAAATATATAAATTTTTGAGCTTGGTTGACCCTCCAGTCCAACAATATTCCAGTTGTCGTGGATGCCGTCACCGTTCGGGGTAAAGTAATGCGGATAGTTGATAACCGATACCTGCTGGATCATAAGGGCATCACAACTGTAATCGAGGCCCCCTTCCGTATCCCATACCGTAATCACGTGGCTTCCTAGCGGTACGTTCTCAAAGACAGGGCTGTCCTGTCTCGGACCGTCATCAAGACTGTACTGGTAGGTACCATAACCCTGGACCATAACCGTGATGATCTGGTTCTCACTAAACGCGCCCGTTACCGTATATCCAACCGTACCCGTCGCTGCCACTGCAGGACCCGACTGGTTCACGATGAAATCCGGTGAGGTAGCCGAGCAGCCCAGTGCGCTGGTAGAGGTCATCTCAACGGTGAAGATCGATGTATCGGAACTCGCCAGCGGCGTATTCACGATATAGCTCGGGAAAATGGCCCCGGGTATGAGTACCCCGTCCTGATACCACTGGTAGGTATAGTTCGGTGGGGTCACCACCCCGGCATTGAGGTATTGGGTCGTGTTCACCGCAAAGAGCTCCAGTGGACGTATCACGTCTCCGGTGATGTAATCCACGCAGATCGTATGCACGTCATTGGTGGTCTGTATAACAGGTGTGGCATACTGCTCGATGATGATATCAAACGATCCCAGCTTGTAGCAGTGCGTCAGGTTGTCCTCAACACGGATCCAGATCGTCTGGGTCTGTGCCTGGTAGTTCGGTAAATCCGTGATGGCCGGCGTGCCCGCATCGGCCTCGGCCTGACTGTGGTAGAAGCTCACCGTGAAGTCCGATGGCGACTGCCCGTTCAGTATACCCGGAATCAGCACATCAAGCGGATACAGGTAATACCCGTCGTTGTCTGCCACCTCATCGTCACACGTCGCAAAGGTCGGTGGCGGGGTAAGGTCCGGTTTAGGGTTCACCATGATATCGAAGGCCGTAGAATTGGTACATCCAGTCTGGTCATTGGTCACCACCACATAGATAACCTGAGGGTTGCTCGTGTTGGTGTAGGCCGTTGGATTTGTTATCTGGTTGGTATGCGCCGCATCGGTATAGAAGGTAACGGTATAGGTCGATACCGGCGTGGTAGCGTTGCCTGCCAATATCAGTGGATTGTAGCTGGTAAGGTCAAACACCTCAAAGCCGTCGTTAGCCGTCTGGTCTTCCTCACAGATCTGCTGCGGGCCGATGGCCACCGCTACAGGCAGTGGGTTGATGGTAAACGGCTGCTCCACTATCGTATAGCAGTTCTGTCCGTTGAAATCCGTAAACTGGTTGCTGGTCACCGCAATATAGATATTCTGCACAAGGCCAACCGGTCTTGGGTTGGTATTGAGTAGTGCCGGGTCTCCGATAAGGGCCGCTGCCGGTGTGGTAATCTCATTCATTGGAGGAACGCTTGTCGCATCGGCCAGCGTGTGGAAGTAATGCAGTGTTACGTTAGGGTCTGCGTTGGCGATATAGGCCGCATTGACCGTCACATCGAATACCTGCTGGCCCGAGTTCAGCGCATCCTCACACTGCACCGTTAAGGCCGGTGGGGTGGTATTTGGCGTCGGTACCGGAAGTACGCGGATGTCTAGTGTCGTATAGCTGCTGCATCCCGCTGCGCTGGTCACCTGTACCCCGAGGGTCTGAACCGCCGGTGGAACGTTCACATACGCCGTTGGGTCCGCAAACAGCGGTGCCGTATTGTTGATCGGGTTGGTGCCTGCCTGCGCATCGGCATAGCTCGGGTAGTACGTTACCGTATAGCCCGGAAGTCCTCCCGTTATCTGGTTGTCCTTAACCGTTAGGTCAAAGGCCGTATGCTGGTCATTCGGATTCGCATCATTGTCACACACGCTCAGTGGTGTAGGGTTTGTCAACAGCAATGGGATGTTGATGATCACATTGAAGGATCCCACATTGTAGCAGTGCGTGGTGTTGTTCTCTACCCTTACCCAGATTACCTGTCCGTTGAAGGCCTGGTAAGCCGCAGGGGTAATGATAGGGTTTGTTCCGGCTTCGGCCCCTGTCTGGGTGGTGTAGTAACTTACCGTGTAATTGCTGGCCGGTGGGCTCTGCGCTGCCAGTATGCCCGGGGTCTGCACCGTAAGGTCAACGAAAGTCACCGCGTTCTGGTTGTTGGCATCCGCATCGCATACCGTTATATCGGCAAGCGGGCTCACAAGCACCGGGCTCGGGTCGGCCTGAAGCACGATCGGCATTACGCTCACGCAGTGCGTCACAGGGTCTTCTGCCCTCACCCAGATCGTCTGGGTAAATGGGTTGATATTGGTATAGAAGCACGGAAGGTCGTTGTTGCCCTGCTGTGCATCGGATTGTGTCTCGTGGAAGGTAATCAGGTAACCCGTTCCCGGTGGGCTCATCGCCGCTGCCATGCTGCACAGATCGAACTGCGAGAAACCGTTCTGGTCCGTATCACAGACAATATTGGCCTGCGTCGGTGGGATCGGTGTCGGTAGTGGATCTACACGGATATCCATGGTCGAGATAACGAAGCATCCCGTGGTGTCATTGGTCAGTACCACTCCCAGTGTCTGTACGAACGGACTGGTATTGGTGTACAATCCCGGTGGGATCGCATTGGCGGGGTTACCCCCTTGCGCCAGGGTAAGGCTTGGGTAGAAGGTAACGCTGATGCCACTCTGTCCGTTCAGGATGGAAGGTACCTGAGAATCAAGGTCGAACTGCTCAAAACCTGCCGGGGCGGTATTGTCGCAAAGGCTGTACGGTGGATACGCCGGCTGCATCGATTGCGGCAGCGGATCAACGATAAGGTCAAGCTCTACGATGTCGTAGCAGCCCGTGGCGATGATCTCAACGCGTACCCAGATTGTCTGGGCATCGGCTGTCGTATTGGTGTAGTTGGATGGGTTGCCGATGGCGCCCAGTCCAAGCTGCGCGTCGTTCAAACTCGTGTGGTAGGTAACCTGGTGCGTCGCAGGGTTAAGGCTTCCCAGTACCTGCGCATCATAAGTGCTCAGGTTGAAGACCGTGTAGCCGTCGTAATCGTTGTCGCACTCGTGGTAATCGCTTAATGGGTCGACTGCAACAGGGGTTGGGTTAACTATTAACTGAAGTTGCACGATCTGATAACAAGATGTAATAGTCGACTCAACACGAATGTAGATTATTTGATTGCTGTTAATACTTGGATAGTTAGTAGGATTTGGTATTGCTGTTCCGTCAATATCCGCATCTGTAAATGTTTCATGGAAAGTAACTGTATAAGGAGCTCCACCCGTAACTGCATTGATAACTTGAGTCAAATCAAATACTCCCAATCCATCATTATTCGGATCGCAATACTGCAAAGGCGGAGGGTTGTTAGCAATAACATCATTAGTCGATGGTGCAACAGAAAAATTCGTAACCGTTGATAAACAGTTGGTAGAAATTTGATTGGCTATTAGGTTATGGGGTCCAACAGCTAAACTCGAAAAAACCGGACTAGCTTGATAAGGGCCTCCATCAACAGAATATTGAAAATCGGCTCCAGTCGGACTGGTAACCGTAACAATACTACTATTACATTGTGATTGTACATTTACCGTCGGATTGGTTTGAGGCGTAACTACAATTTGCAATGTCGCAATAGTGGCACAAACTCCGGATGATGGGGTGAATGTATAAGTTGTGGTAGCCATATTGTTTAAAGCAGGTGACCATGTCCCCGATATTCCATTGTTGGACGTTGTAGGCAATGGTGTTAATGCGCCACCACTACAAATTGGAGCAACTGGTGTAAATGTTGGCGTCGGTCTTGGGTTTACTGTTATTGTAAGGGTCTGCGTTGGTGAACACAATCCAGCAGTAGGTGTAAATGTATACGTTGTTGTCGCAGTGTTGTTCAGTGCCGGAGACCATGTACCCGTAACTCCGTTTGTAGAAGTTGTAGGTAATGGAGACAATGGATTGCCCGAACAAATTGGTGCAACCGCATTAAATGTTGGGGTAACATTCGGATTTACTGTAATTGTTAACTGAGTCAAAGTCGCTGATGTACATTGCCCAGCAGTCGGTGTAAACGTATAGGTTGTGGTAGTTGTATTATTCAAAGCCGGTGACCAAGTACCTGTAATACCATTGGTAGACGTAGTTGGTAATGGCGCCAATGTTGCCCCACTACAAATTGGTGCTACGGCATTAAATGTTGGAGTGACAATTGGATTTACCGGAATCGTCATCTGAGTCAAAGTTGCAGAAGCACATTGGCCGGAGTTAGGCGTAAAAGTATACGTTGTAGTAGCTGTATTATTTATTGCTGGACTCCAGGTCCCGGTGATACCATTTGTTGATGTGGTTGGCAATGCCAATAGTGGGTCGCCAGAACAAATTGGTGCCACAGCAGTAAATGTTGGTGCGACATTAGGATTAACAGTAATGGTCATTTGTGCATTATTACCACACTCACCCGGATTCGGCGTAAAGGTATAAGTAGTCGTTGTCGTATTGTTTATTGCCGGAGACCAAACTCCTATTACATTATTATTTGAAGTGGTTGGTAACGCTGCCAACGGTTGCCCCGAACATATAGCCGGCACTTGAGTGAAAGTCGGATTAACTGGAGTAATACAGGTCGGATAACATGATATCGTTTGACTTGGTGTACACAATCCGTTCCATGTTAAAGTCAGGACTACCGGATCACCAGGCACAACTCCTGTAACTGCGCTGAAATGTGATGGTGCTGTAAAATTATAAGGACCATATGGCACGCCATTGACTGTATATGTTACCGTAAAACTGGTCTGTCCTGCATTGTTAAAATCAAAAGTGGCATGTGGACCCGTAATCGTTGGATCGGGAACATCACAAAACAAAAATGGTGTTGCAGTTGGCGGAATAGGAACTGGATTCACCGTTAAGGCGATCGGACTCGAAACACATCCCGAAGTTAAATCCCTAACAGTTACATTGTAATTGCCCGGAGCCAATCCATTAAATGTGGTACTTGATTGGTAGTTAACCCCATCGATGCTGTATTCGTACTGCGGCAATGCCAAAGAATAACTTCCAACGTTGGTGTAGTTTTGAGGTACAACAGTCGTCCAGTCTGCCGGATTCCAAGTCATTGAAGGATGCGGTGCAGACGGCAATCTTCTATAAGTATACCCTGAAGGTGCCGGTGTATAAGCTACACCGTCGGTTCGTCCCCAATTGTCAATATCAACACCACCACTTGTGGCCAATCGTATGTTATCATTATCGTTGATTCCGGCACAAGTACTGTTCGTGAAATTCGGAATAACGCCTCCCTGATTTGTAGCACTTCCAATCGAAACAACATAAACTGAATTGTTATTAAGGGTTCCCGTTAATGTAAAATTGCAGGAAGTAAAGGCATTTCCGTTATTGTACACTTTGATGCTGTAATTCGCCATGTTCACCGCCGCTCCGGTACCGTTGTAAATTTCGATATAGGTTAATGCCCCAACATTTTCGTCGGTAACTTCAGAAATAAACAAATTAGGCTGTAAAGGAGCAACCGGCGTAATCGGACTCGAAACAACAATTGTCCCCGTAGAAATGGCACACGTTGGCTGCTGCGTAACACTTGCAACAGGAACTGGACAAGTTGGTGTAAGGGTCACCGAAAAATCATCTACAGCAAAATCATTCCCAACCAAACTCGTATTGGTATTCCAAAGTTCAATAAAGACATTGGCATTTGTCGGTACAAAATTGTATGAAACCCTGGCCCATCCTACAATTGGAAGCGGTGCCATTGCACTCCCAAAAACCAGAGCCGAACTACTGGTATTGGTGAACTGCACCCCAATATTGGCTTGAGTGGCTGCATCGGTTACCGTATTGGATATTGACCGAATGTAATAAGTAAGCGTATACGTCGATCCAACAGTTAATCCGGTCACACCGGTACCATTGTTTCCCGCTCTCCAGAAACGTTGATTACCACCAGTTGAATTCCCATCGATAACCATCATTTTTCCCAAATTCGAAGTATGGTCGCCACACGAAATGAAGTTCGCCGTGTTCATCGGCTGCGGATTGGTAGTGAAGGCAAAATTCCCCGGAACAGTATTTCCGGAAAAAGGAGCCGTTATTTCGGTATAACCGGAACCATTAATGTTGAACCCAACATTATTACCGCCACTTTCAAAATCACCGTTAACAAGCAGATTCTGAGCTGATAGGAAAATTGGGGCCAATAAAATGAATACGTTAAAACAGCGCTGCACACTCATTCTTGAAATCATACTTTTCAATGTATTATTTTAGCGGGGCAATTTACTACTATTTAGCAAAATATCTTAAAATAACGTTATTATTTTCACTATTTTTATACCTACAAAGCGGCTTACAACCACTTTTGGATGCCGCTTTTGAGTAAAAAAAGTAAAATTGTAGTATTAACATTAATAAAATAAGACATGGGAATAGGAAGTTTTTTTAAAAATTTATTCGGTTCTGCCAAACAAAATACCGACCAATTGGCTGACAAAGCAGAGGGTTTCGCCGATGATGCCATCGAAAAAGTAAAGACAGCAGCTGCACCACTGGTTGACAAAGTTGAAGAGTATGCGGAAGCCGCCAAAGAAAAAGTAAGCGAATACGCTCCGGCAGCCAGTGATGCTATCGAAAACGCAATTGAAACCGTAAAGGAAAAAGCCGGCGAGTTTGTCGATAAAGCGGAAGAAATGACCGGAACTGCCATCGAAACAGTAAAAGAAAAGGTAAGTGCTTTTACGAATGACGCGTCGGAAGATGCCGAAGACAAAGCACAAGATTTCACCAACAAAGTCGAAGAAGACGCCGATTAATCTAGAATTTTTTTATCTTTGCAACTCATAAATCACGCTCCTTTGCGTGATTTTTTTAGTTAACGAAATGAACCTACTCTTAGAAATAAAATCACTGACCGAATACGTCAAGGTTGTTTTCAAAACCTTTGTCGAATATTCCCCGAAAATCATCACCGCCTTTGTTATCCTTTTTATCGGATTGTATGCCATCCGTATCATCAACAGGCTGGTCAAAAAAATCATGCTCAAACGGGAACTCGATCCAACATTGTCAAAATTTTTGGCCGACATTTTACTGTGGACAATGCGCGTATTGCTGTTTGTGACGTTCATCTCAAAACTCGGAGTCGAAACATCTTCGTTCGTAGCCATTTTGGGTGCTGCTGGTTTGGCAGTCGGACTTTCATTACAAGGTTCGCTATCAAATTTTGCGGGTGGAATGTTGATTATCCTGTTCAAACCTTTTCGCGTTGGCGATACGATTGAAGCGCAAAATGTCATAGGAACCGTGAAAGACATTCAGATATTTGTCACCAAACTGATTACCGCCAACAACCAAACGATTTTTATTCCGAATGGGATTTTGTCGAATGGTGTTATCACCAATTTTTCTGTAGAAGGCAACCGTAGAGCCGATTTGGTTTTTTCGTTATCGTACGATACGAATATTGCCCAAGCCAAAAACATTGTCATGAAAGTAATGCAATCGCATCCAAAGGTCTTGAAAACCCCACCGCCTATGGTTGTAGTTAAAGATTTCTCGGATAGTGCCATTCACTTGGCCATTCGCCCTTGGGCAAAAAATGAAGATTTCGGAATCGTTGCTTCTGATATTTTAGAAAACTGCAAAGTGGCTTTTGACGAAGCAAATATCATCATTCAACCGTATGTCAGGGAAAATGCTAAGTAACTTTTTTAGCAGGTGCCATAAAGTCTTTTAAATAATACGGCTCAAAATACGCCACATCTTCAAAGTCATTGTTTTGAAATTTGGCAAACGACAATGCACTCATCTCATCTGCAGAAGGAAAAACAACATCGTCGTGAAAAACAAACCGCTCGTTGGTTAAGACCGTTTTGACTTTTTCATTCGAATCACCCACGAAATGAATCGTTCCAATGTAGGAAGCAAAACTCCCATCGGTTATGATTTCGGCCTGAACTTCCCTAATTTTCTCGTAATCAAAATCGAACACCGCGCTGTAGACTTCCATTCTTCTGGCGTCAATCATCGGAACAATTAATCCTTCATCAACATTCAGTTGGTTGGCTAGAATGGTTAGCGTATCGATAGCAAGCAACGGGATTCCCAAGGCATAACACAAACCTTTGGCCGACGAAACGCCAATTCGCAATCCGGTATACGAACCAGGGCCCATGCTTACGGCAATCGCATCCAAATCCGAAAAGGACAGGTTCGATTCCCTGACAATATCTTCAATAAAAACATGGAGTCGTTCGGCATGCGAATAGCCTTGTTCGGCAATTTCCTTACAAAGTACGGTCTTCCCGTTTTTTGCCAAGGCAACCGAACAATTCTTGGTAGCCGTTTCTATATTGAGAATGTAAGACAATGCTATTTCTTTTCTTTTTCTTTATCCTTGGAGTCGGCAACGGTTACTTTATCGCCCGAATTCAGTTCTTTGGAAACTGTATTGTAAGGACCGACAATAATCACATCGCCCTTCTTGATTCCCGAAATCACCTCAATATTGGTATCATCCTGGATTCCGGTTTTAACGATTCTGATTTTGGCCTTATTGCCTTCTTTTACAAATACGCATTCAAACTTTTTGTCTTTTTTGGCCACGACTTTTTTACCGTCTTTTTCTTCTTCATCCTCAACTTCATATGTTTTTTTAGGCAAAGTATCCGTTTTCATGACAATGGCACTAATCGGCACACCAATTACTTTTTCTTTTCGAGTGGTGATGACGTCCACTGTGGCAGTCATTCCTGGTCGGAACGGCGAATACGTCGCTGGTTTTCCTTCGAGCAAATCCATATAGGATTCTTTCAAAATTCTAACTTTTACCTTGAAATTAGTCACCTGATCGGCCGATGTTGCTGCGCTGGCGGAGTTTGAAATACTGGTTACAATTCCCTTAAATTCTTTTTTAAGAAACGCATCAACTTGTACATTAGCCGAATCGCCAACATTGATTTTTACGATATCATTTTCATTCACATCAACTTCGACTTCCATATTGTTTAGGTTCGCTACACGAAGGATTTCGGTTCCGGTCATTTGCTGTGTTCCTAAAACACGCTCTCCCAACTCGACATTCAACATCGAAACGGTTCCGTCTGCAGGCGCGTAAATCGTAGTTCTTCCTAAGTTATCCTTTGCTTCCTTCACCGTCGCATTGGCACTTTGCACTTGGTAATAGGCATTGGCTTTGGTCGCTTTGGCTACTTCAAAAGATGCAATCGCCTTGTCCCAATCCGATCTTGAAATAATTCCTTTTTCATATAAGGTTTTGCTTCTTTCGTAGTTCGATTGTGCCTCCTTGAACGACGCATCGGCTTGGCTTAAACCAGCTTTGGTTCCTGACAAATTAGAAATGGTTCTATTGTATCCTGACGTGTATAAATCGGGATTGATCTTTACTAACAAATCACCTTTTTTTACTACTTGTCCTTCTTTTACAGGCAAAGCGATGATTTCACCCGAAACTTCAGAAGAAATTTTCACTTCGATTTCAGGTTGTATTTTTCCGGTTGCTGAAACCGTTTCTACAATAGTAATTTCATCGGCTTGGGCGGTTTCGATTTCAACACCTTTATCTTTATTTCCGATAATTCCTTTCTTCGACAAAACGACCAAAAGCACTACCAAAACAACTGCTGCAATACTAAAAATATAAATTTTCTTCTTTGACATGATATTAATTATTTATTGAAATTGGAATTCCGAAATAAAACTCCACTATTTTAATTTTAAAGATGTAATCGTATTTGGCGCGCAACACTTCCGATTGGGCGTTCACAAATAAAATTTGCGCTTGGTTGAATTCGAATGCGTTCATGATACCCACGGCAAATCGTTCCTTTGCATAATTAAATGCCGATTCCCTAGCTTCTAAAGCAGCAACTGCCGATTCATAACTATTTAAGGCGCCTTTGGCATCGGTGATGGCGGTGTACACATTGCGCTCTAAATCCAATTCGGCTTGTTTCATTGAAATTTTGGAACGTTCTAAAGATATTTTCGACCGTTCTACATTATTTCTGACTGAAAACCCATTTAAGATTGGAATATTCAATTGCACTCCGAAGTTGTGTCCTTTATTGTCGCTGAATTGATCAAAAAGTGGCGCTGGTCCTGCAAAAATAGGCTCACCGTTACCATCAATTCCGATAATTCTGTCTGAATAACTCGCTCTCGTACTGAAACTGTAAAATCCGGTTAACGAAGGTTGGTATGCGCCTCTGGCAATTTTTACATCGCGTTCGGCGATTTCGAGATTGGTTTTAGCAATTTTCAATTCGACACGGTCTTGTTTTGCTTTGGCTACAATGTCTTCCGGTTTTTGGGTGGTAACCGGACTTGGAGTTACTTCATACGCCGTATCAACAATATCAAAATTTTGGAAATCCTCCTTTCCAGCACATTGGGATCCTAAGCTTAGAATTCCACGTGGACAAGTTGTCGCG
>JADMIO011070258.1_pt1 | contig 86575 bp, 75 predicted proteins | sample 8958161 | NCBI WGS metagenome assembly JADMIO01 (sample SAMN16585339, study PRJNA669376) | soil metagenome | isolation source: Crop rotation soil | place: USA: Cullars Rotation, Alabama | collected 2011 | reverse complement strand
GCGACAACTTGTCCACGTGGAATTCTAAGCTTAGGATCCCAATGTGCTGGAAAGAAGCTGGATCAATGTTCCCAGGTAGGGCTGTGTCCATGGTTTGCTTGACGGGATGAACAGGTCAGCATATGTCACAACTTTAGGAACAACAGGATTGTTCAGTGATCCGCCAATTACATAATGACTGATCAGGCTGCCCGGGATACCTTCCAGTGAAGGAACTCCTGCAACGATAGCTTTAACACCAAGTTCCATCGTGTTATTGTAATCGCTCATTGCAAGGCCATTGCATTTGATGAATATTTTACGGCCTACAGGATAAGTACCATACAGGCTGTTTGCATCCAACATGATCTGCAAGCCACCGGTTTCATCCTGGATGAACAGTTGCTTATAAAGGTTGCCGCTTTTATCATCAGCAACAACAATACCTGATATAATGATGTCGCTTGTGATGAGATCAATAGCTCCTGCAGTGTTGTGCATTGCTTTCAGATCAGCGATCGTTGTATTTGCAACAATATTCGGATCGGCCGGGCCAGGAGGATTATCAAAGGTTTTTTTACATGATGTCATTGACGCGGAAGTAGCTATCATTACAACTGCAGTCAATAATTTAATGAACTTGGTCATAGTGTTTATTTTAAAAAGTTTATTTATCTGTTTATATATGTTTGATTAGAACCTTAATGTTATGCTTGCAAAGAAATTGATCCCGTATGCATAGAATTTCTTTGATGGGAATTTGTCAACATTCTTTTCTGCAAAATCAAAACGCAATTGCTCGTAACCACCCGATACGATCGTTCTGTTATCAAGAATATTGTTGACGCCAACATTGAAAAGCAGGAAGGTCCTTTTCTTCAAAGATTTAAAACGGTTATTCATTAACCATGAATATCCTGCAAATGCATCCAATGTGTATTGTGATTTCAGTTTTGTCTGCTCCAATATCTCGTTCCATTTTGGTGATGAAGGATCAACTCCGTCAACAGCAGCTGATGTTCTGCGGACAGGATTGAAATCAAGCCACATGTCATCAAAATAATTGAAGTTCACATTTACAAACCAAAACTGGCGTGACCTGTAATTCAATCCGACTGTATAAGCCTGCTGTGGTGTAGGAACATAATAATTCTTTGCATACACCGGAACATCTCTCGATAAGATCTGTGAATTATTATCAGCAGTTGTAGTTGCAAACTGGGTTGTGTTATACCTGTATTTTCCAACAGCAGCAGCAGCGTTCAGCACAAGACCTTTATAAAGTATCACTTCACTGCCGAACTCAACTCCCATTTGTTCTTTACCTATATTGCTCAATGCATAGTTCACAAATGTTCTTGCTTCATCATTATAAAAAGTAAGTACGTTGGTCTGGTGTTTGAACTGTGTATAATATCCAACCGCCCTGATCTTAACTGTAGGTGCAATCAACACGTAGCCGGCTTCAACTGCAGAAATATTTTCTGACCTTAAATTATCCTGGATAAAATCCCTTGTTCTTGGAGCCAGGTATGCATTTTCGAAGAAAGGAGCTTTTGTTTCATAAGCTGCATTCAGGAAAAGATAATTGTTAGGAATGAATTTATAGCTCAACCCTGCTTTCACAGAATAATTATAGAATTCATGTGCATCAGAATTTCCGAATGAATTATCCGGAAATAAACCGCTCTTTACATTGCCGTAGCGCTGGAACCTTGTATAGGAATGTTCTGCGCTCACAAAGAAATCAACTGCATGCAGTTTCACATTTGTCTGGATCCATCCTGAAGCTTTCTGGATATTCATATCATAGTTATAACCGAATTTATCTCCCTGACGAAGAATACGGTTTGGATGATATACATCATTCTGACCTGCATCCGGGTTATTAGGAAAATCTCTTTCTGCAAACTGGTTAAGGTCCACATAGAATTCACCACCCAACAGGTCATCTACTTTTTTATAGTAGTGGTTCTTCTGGTTCTCGTATGTTAAACCTGCTGTAAGGTCGATATGCTTGTTGATCGTTGTATTCAATGTTGTATTGAAATTGAATTTATTGGTATGAGTAACTCTTTCTTCAACGATGTATACTGAACGCAAACCTGTAACACTGTTACCCGTGATACCGTTTGCATTGTAAACTGTTTCACGGTTTCCGTAGTTGGCGTTATACAATGCATCCCAGTTAATCTGGCGCTTGTTAACGTTTGTTCTTAATTCCTGTTCTACCTGTGCTGCATATACGGGGTCTAACTGGTAGCTTGGCAGGTAACGGTAATAATCAGGCCTTGGATCAGCTGCGTTGTACCAGTCCAATCCGGTAGTACTGCGGTTACCAAACATATACGAGGCTGCAGTCAACAAGGTTGTCGTTGAGTTTATTTTCCAGTCGTGTGTAAGGATACCAATTGGCTGGATCGTTTTAGCAACACTTGCATTCCTCTTCCTTCCGTTCTGGTATCCCCAGTAAGGATTATAATAATTTGTTCCGGCGATATCGATCATTTCCTGCACTGTAGCACCCTGGCGACCATTCTTTGTAGGTGTTGCAAAAGCAACAAACGAAAGCATGTGACGATCATTTATCTTTTTATCTACTCCTATATAAGCAGACCAGCCATCATAGAATGTTCCGTCGGTAAATCCTTCATCAGCCCAGCGACGTGATCCAGCTACGCTGAAAGCCCATCCTTTGCTGTTAAGCCCGGTTGAATGTGAAAAACTGATGCGGTTGCTGTAATTCCTGTTTGAAACAGCATAGCTTACAGAAGTTTGCTTACGCTGTTTGAAAGCACGGGTATCGATGAATGTAAATCCACCCAATCCACCATAAGCATACTTATTGGATTGCAACCCGGCAGTATATTGCTTATTACGCAATACATCATTCAGGCCACCCCAAAGTCCATAGGGCGTAAAGCCATTATCCAGGTTTTCCATAGGTACCCCGTTCATGTTAGTACCAAAAAGGTCTGAATCATAACCACGGATACGGAAACGTACAGCGCTGAAGTTAAAAGTAGCAGCATTAATGAATGGATTTCTGCCGGAATTCAATTGTGAAGAGATATTCTGGGCACTTCCATCCATATTATCATCCTGTTCAAGGGAAACTACCGGAATGTTCTCAAGAAGAGCGTCTTTTGCTTCTTCAATGGTAGTGTCAATGGCCTGGGGATTCTTGTTTTCTGTTGTCTTTTTCACTTGTGCCTGGGACGGGAGCGCAAAAGCAGTAGCAATCAGTAAGGCCCCAAAGGCAGATTTGTGTTTAAGCATAATTAGTTGGTGTTAAAAAACGGGCAAGTTAGTTCTTTTTCCCAAGACTGTAGCAATAGATATGTTGTCAAAATATCAACAATTAACCATCATTTTAGGCTTTGCCGGATAAATTCTGTTAGATTTGCCGAAATTAATTTTTTAATGAAAAAAGGGTTACTAGCGGTTTTGCTATCTACTGCATTGATTACCATGTCTAATAAAAGTATGGCATGGGGTAAAAAGGGACATGAAATGGTCGCCCAGATAGCTTTCAGGTTCCTGGATGATTCCACCCAAAAGATCGTAAAAAGTTTTTTAGGTAACCTTAGCATCGAGGAAGCTGCCAACTGGATGGACGATGAAAGGGGTAATTCATATTATAATTATATGAGGACATGGCATTACCTGGATATTGATAAAGGCCAGGTATATGAAGCATCTTCGGAAAGAAATATCATTACGGTACTTCACTCTGCCATTGTTGAACTCCGGAATTATAAGTCCATTAAAAGAAAAGAGACCAAACGGGATCTGCTGCTGATCTTTCACCTGATCGGCGACCTTCACCAGCCATTGCACACGGGCTATGCAATTGACAAAGGAGGTAATACTATCAACATTAATTCCAATTCTGTATCCGGAAATCTTCACAGTGTATGGGATACCCAGATCATTGATGCAAAGAATATCACACTGGATTCATGTATGAAGTTATTCAATAGCATGGATACTGCAGAGATCGCAGAAGCAAAAAGAGTGAACGAACTGAAATGGATGTACCAGTCACGTTCATTGCTGGATACAGTTTATAATTTCCAGAACGGTTTCCTGGATCAGCAATATATTGACAGGAATGCCCTGGTCATCAAAAAACAACTGGTAATAGCCGGGATACGCCTCGCCGCAATATTGAACGAGGTTTTTGGACCTGCAGCAAAAAAATAATACAAGATAAATATCTTATTGAAGATGCCCTGTTAATAACAGGGCATCTTTATTTGGTACCATTGTTGAGCGATCATAAATCATCCATTCCATATTGCAGCCCAATCAAAATATTTTTAATTTAGTAGTCCCAAATTTTTACGCATGAAAAAAATTTTTACACTAGTATTATTAATATGCAGCATCTCAGCTTTCAGCCAGTCATCAACAGTTGTTATAAGCCAGGTGTATTCCGGCGGGGGAAGTGGGAGCGCTTCTGTGACTTACAAAAATGATTATGTTGAATTGCATAATGTAAGCCTTGCAACCCAGGACATCAGCGGTTTTTCTTTACAATATGGGGCCGCAGCGGGTAATTTTGGCAACACTGCTTCGCAGATCTATGCATTCCCTGCCGCAACAACCATTCCTGCAGGCGGGTATTTTTTGATACAATTAGGAGCGGCAGGAACAGCTGGCGCCGATCTCCCGGTAACCCCTGATCTGATTACTACAAACCTCAGCATGGGAGCAGCTGCCGGAAAAGTTGCGCTGGTTAACACCGCAGTTGCTTTGGGATGTGGTGCAACAGCAACTGCATGCACATTACCTTCCGCCAGTATAATAGACCTTGTATCCTGGGGTACGGCAAATAATGCCGAAGGAGGTGCTGCCGTTGGAGCTTTATCTATAACAACCGGAGCTGTACGAAAACTGAATGGCTGCCAGGATACTGATAATAATACAGCAGATTTTGATGTAGTAACGGCACCCGTGCCACGCAATAGTTCCACAACAGTATTGACCTGTGGTGCGGCAGGCCCTTTGCTTTCTGCAAGTCCAAACATTACAGGGTTATTTACAACATCAGGCGTGCCTTCAGCTCCGCAAAGTTTTAACCTGTCAGGAACAAACCTTACCGGATTCCCCGGCAATATATCTGTAACTGCGTCTGCAAATTTTGAAGTTTCATTGACCAGCGGCTCAGGATATGCAACATCCATCAATGTTCCTTATACTTCTGCAACACTGTCCATAACTCCGGTCTATACACGTATCAATGCAACCGCCCCATTGGGTTCCGTCAGCGGTACTGTTACAAGCAGTGGTGGTGGAGCAACCGATGCTGTTATCAATGTATCCGGAAATGTGCTGAGCGGAGAACCATCTGTCCAGGCAAATAGTATTGATATTTCAAACATTCTTGATCATTCGATTGACATTGACTGGGTAAATGGTAATGGAACATCGAGACTTGTTGTTATCCGTCAAACAGCAACGACCGAAGTACCTCCAACAGATGGAACTGTATATACCGCAAATACAAATATTGCCAGTGCCGGCACAACAGGCAGCGGCAATTTTGTTGTGTTCAATGGAACCGGTACCGGGCCTATCACAGTTACAGGGTTAACAGCAGGAACAAATTATACCGTGAGAGTCTATGAGTTCAATGGAAGTACCGGTTCTAATAATTATAATATCACAACTGCCACCGACAACCCTAACAATGCAACAACAACCGGGATTTCTCCTTCGCTCCAACAGATCAATTTCACTTCCATCTCAACTCCATTATATATGGGATCCGGCAGTACGACAAGAACACCAACCATGTTCTTTGCACGGGTAAGGAACCTGGCGCCAAATACAACTTACCGTTATTATACACAGGCAGCTATCGCATCTGATCTTGGCACTACCACTACCGGCGCAGGAAATTCAATATTGATTGATTATACAGTAGGACCGGTCACCTACACCTATACTTCGGGCCCCTCTATTAACACTGCCGGAGGATATGGTAAGTTCACTACAAATGCATCAGGAAGTTTTACCGGTTCATTTGGAATTGTAAATACAGGCAATGCAAGGTTCACTGCCGGCAATAGCATCATTCCTAATATCACTCTGGCCGTAGATGGCGCCACAACAGTTGAATTTCGTTTTGCATTGAATCAAACCATCACCGTATTACAATTCGGAACAACATCTGCCGCAACGGAAGGAACATTTATAAAAGGGACTTCATCAGCTACGCCGGGTAATCTTGTTGCGTTATGGAAAAGTGTTGATGGCACTTCAATCATCAACCAGGTTTCGGCCAGGCCATTGAGCATGACAATTTCTGAAAACCCCACAGTAATTACCGGTGCAGGCGGAACAATGTGGGCTAATAATTTCATCACAGGTTATGATCAGGCTTCCGGCAGCTGGAATACCATCATACCTAATGACAATCCCAATGGCGTAAGGCTGATCCAGCAATTCAATATTGTTACCGGTGCCGTGATCGGCTGTAACAGTGATGCAGATGGTACATGGCCAACAGGTGTTGTAGTTACTGCAAATCCAACAGGCGGTACAACTGCATTACAGATTTCGAATACAGATGCCCCGATCAACGGAGGAACCTGTTTTGACATCATTCCTGTGAAACTTAGTTCTTTTGATGCTCAGAAGATAAACAATGTTGTAAAACTCAGCTGGACAACTGTGCTGGAGATCAACAGTAAAGAATTTGTGATTGAAAGATCAACGAACGGAACAACCTGGTCAGCTATTGCAACAATTCCGGCAGCTGGCAACAGCAGTATTAAGATCAATTACACAACAACAGATAATTACCCGGTAAAAGGAATTAATTTCTATCGGCTGAGGCAGGTTGACCTCGATAACAGGTTTGATTATTCGGCTACGAAAAGTGTTTCATTCAATACAAATGCAGAAGTACTGATCACACCAAATCCTGCAAAAGACATCGTTAATATTTATGCAGGAAATGGCAATAAGAAGATTGATGTGTTACTATTGGATGCTTCAGGAAAAACAGTGCGTAAGTTAAATTCTGTTGAACAGCATATCCAGATCAATACTGCTTCACTTGCAAGAGGTATTTATTATATAAAAGTTATTGAGGAAGGAAATGTAACGACGCAGAAACTGTTATTGCAATAGTTGTTTCAATAAATGAACAGGGGTGGATGTAAATCCACCCCTGTTCATTATAATACATCATTCAATTATTTTGATATCATCCGGGTGCAGCAATGGCATATTCTTAAAACGCAGAATGATATTACCTGTTGTAATCACATCCTTCTGGCAATAAACAGCGATGCGTTTCAAATTAGCTGCCCGTTGGGTTTCATCAGCAGCCCAGTATAATTCACCAACCATACTTCCATCAATGTCATCTTTTGGTGAAGGCACTCCCATAGCGGCTGCAAGTAATTTCAAAGAAGTATAATTCTTATAATCGCCGAAACGCCAGTACTGGAATGTATCTACAATATTTGTCTCCCATGGTTTCATATTCTGAAAATCCAGATAGCCGGGGATCTTCATATTATTGATCAGGAGCCGCCTGCAGATAAAAGGGATATCGAACTCTTTGATATTATGCCCCGCAAAGCACCATTTATTATTGATGCTTTCGATCTTGCTGATACAGCCAAGAAAATCTGCCAGTACTTTTTTCTCGTCATTGCCATAAAAAGATTTGACACGCATATTCAGCGTTGTTTCTTTATTGAAGTATGCAATGCTGATACAGATAACTTTGGCAAATTCTGCCATTACACCGGCACGCATGGGATAGAATTCTTCTGCGGAAATACCTTCAGGCAAGCTTCTTGAAATCTTTTCCTGCCACAAGACCTTCCATTCATTTTGCATGGAATCGAACGCAGGTTGCTCGGAGGCAGTTTCAATATCTATTATCACCAGGTTTTCGGGATGGACGTTCAGCATACATTCAATTTATAAAGTAATGTACAAATTGAAATGCTAAATAAAAATTAGTATTGCTGAAATGATTTCATTCTTAACAAAACAAAAAGCCCCGCTTCGCAGCAGGGCCATCCACTAAGATAACAGATCAAAAAGTTATACCGAGAAAGACCTGTATGGCCTGGTTATGCCATTCCTGTTTATCATCAATACCATTGATATTGGTCAGCCCGTATTTATATCTTGCTCCAAGATTGATGAAGGGCAACTGCAGCCACAAACCTCCTATTGCACTCCATTCTGAATTCTTATAGAGGTTACCGTTGTTTTTTAAACTGTCAACAGTTTGTTTCAATAAACCACCATATGCAGGGCCCACCTGGAGTTTTACCCTTTTACTTGGGCCAATATTCACATTTAAAAGAACAGGGACTTCCAGGTAATTAAGCGTTGCTTTCTTCTGGCTTCCATCCCTGAATATATCATCATATATATCAGTTCCATCACTGGTGAATTCCGATTTGGATTGAACAAAGCTCAATTCCGGCTGTATACCAAAACGGTTGCTGAAATTAAACTGCAGGAATGCGCCTGCCTGGAAATTATAATTGAACCCGGACTTATAAGATGATCCTGATAACTTATTCATATTAACGCCAACCTTCCCACCGAATCGGAAAAAATTCTCACGGTCCATGTCAAGCTTGTTACGCTGTGCAACGGATACAGAACTTATCAATAAAAAACATATAACAAAATACTTATTCATTGAAATAACATTGTTTAAGATGATCAGCCAAGATTATGCCATGGATGATGGAGTGAAAATAAATAAAAGACCTGCAGCAAAACGTTGCAGGTCGTTAAAAACTTATCTTTTATTTGTTAAACTATCTCCAATGTCCGGGAACCCAAACCCATCCGCCTCTACGATGTCTCCAGTGTCCCTCAACCCAATGTGTACGACGTTCCGGGGGTACTACCCAATAGCCATCATTATAAACATATCCCCCATCCCTTACTACGTATTCACCCGTAACCCAAACATGTTTTGGACTTGGTAATGGCGGGCGCACTTTAACTACAGGTGTATGAGGCCTGATCTTAACGACTATCTGGGCAGAAGATGCAAAAGCAACACCCAGGCTTAACAGCATAACTGTTACAACTTTTGAAATATACTTTTTCATTGCATTTTTTTTAATTGTAATAAGATTTGAACGGGACCAATTGGTTTAAGAAACAATAGAGTTAATAAAGCTGGCAGGAACAATAAAGCAACTCGTTTTCTTTACCGCTCTTACCAACTTTATTCACCCTTTTATATCTTCTTTAATTTCCACCTGCCTTTCTTGAACAGGATATAAGCTGCAATAGCGATCGCAGTTTCTGCAATTGGTATAGCAACAAATACCCCAACCGGTCCTATACCAAATGTCTTAGACAAAAGCCATGCCAGCGGGATCTGGAAAAACCAGAAGCCAAACAGGTTGATGATCGTTGGTATCCTTGTATCTCCTGCTCCATTAAATGCATTGGCCATAACCATTCCTATTCCATAAAAAATATAACCGGCACTTACGATCCTCAAAGCATTTACTGCATAACGTTTTACAGATTCTTCTTTTGTAAAGAAAGAAATGATGAAGTCTGCAAACAACAAAAAGATCAGAGACACAACGCCCATGAATATGGCATTGTATTTTGCCGTTTTGATAACTGATTCTTCAGCCCTGCCGGGTTGATTGGCCCCAAGATTCTGCCCCACCAATGTAGCTGCAGCATTGCTCATTCCCCATGCAGGCAGGATAAAAAATAATACAATGCGTATGGCGATCTGGTAGCCTGCAGATGCATCGCTATGTCCTGTCTGCACAACAAGGCTTGCCAATACGATCCAGCTTCCGGAACCTATCAGGAATTGAAGGGTTGCCGGCCATGCAATACCTATAAGGGTTTTAATGACGGGCCAGTCGGGCCGCAGTAATTTCAATGTGAATTTTACCAACCGCCTGCCATTGAATAAATGATACAGCTGGTAACAAACACCTATTCCCCTGCCGATCGTTGTTGCCATGGCAGCGCCCACAAGTCCGAATGCCGGTATGGGCCCAAGCCCGCGAATAAGGATGGGACATAAAATGATATTACAGATGTTTGCAAGCCAGAGGCTTTTCATCGCCATCATAGCATCGCCGGCGCCACGAAAAATTCCATTGATAAGAAATAACAGCATGATTACCATACTACCGCCCATGATGATCCGTGTATAATTCACACCGGTTTCAACAGCAGTGGGCTCTGCTCCCATTAAACGTAAAATATCCGCTGCATAAATAAAACCCGGTATACTGACAGCCAATGTAATGGCCAATGATAAAAATATTGCCTGCATTCCTGCCCTGGTTGCAGCTTCGGGATTTTTTTCCCCAACCCTTCTCGCTACCATTGCAGTTGCAGCCATGCTGATGCCAATAGCCAAGGAATAAACAATGGTGATGACTGATTCGGTAAGCCCTACGGTGGAAACCGCATGCTTTCCCAAATGACTAACAAAGTAAATATCAACGACAGCAAAAACACTTTCCATACTCATCTCAAGCATCATAGGAATGGCAAGCAGTAACACAGCTTTCCGGATGCTGCCTTGTGTATAGTCCAGCATCTCTCCATTCAATGACTGGCGGATGAGAGAAAAGATATTTGAAAAACGATATGACGAAGTTTTATTCGAAAACATATAAGATTATTTGAAAAATACAATAAATAAATGAAGTGGCTGCGAAACTTGTCGCAGCGGGATCAATTCCGGGAAGAGTGGTTCCTTAACAGCAGGAACCTGCAGAGAATTTCATATGCCTAAAATTTGCAGGCAGCAAAGATTGAAAATTTATCCTGAAAATAAAAAAATAAATATACCTTAACATACTTCAGCACTTATAATATTTTATGCAACCCCAAGGAATTGAAATAAGATTGATCACAACAAATGACACTGTTCCTTTTTATGAATTGATAGAAAAGAACCGCGAGCGCCTTACAAGATATTTTCCAAAAACGCTCAAGCATATCAGGGATATTGATTCAACCAGGCTATTCATTGAATCCAAAATGAAGGAAGCTTCAAAAAAAGAAGGCTATTGGTTCCTGGTAATTTCACAAAAAGACAGGCAACCGGTGGGTTCAATGGTAGTTAAGGAAATGGATATGACAGTTCCCAAGGCTGAACTTGCTTATTTCATTGATGGTGACCATGAAGGCAAAGGGATCACGTCCAGTTCCATTCAATGGCTGATCAGTTTCTGTTTCGATGAACTGAACATGGTAAAATTATTTTTAAGGGTGAACCCCGAAAATGAAGCGAGCAAACGTGTGGCCTTAAAAAATGGTTTTGTGAGAGAAGGATATATGAAAAAAGAATACCGGAACGGGTATGGTGAACTCACAGATGTGGAACATTATGGGCTGGCAAAGAATTACGACTAAAAAAACAGGGGCCAGGATAGATATCCAGCCCCGCTTTAAAATCCAATATCCTATGAAAAACCGTGACAAAGATAGCCGTATGTTACTCCCCGCATATACTCCTTTTGTAGTATATGGATAAGTTTTTTAGCCCCTGGCCTATCCACAGCCGACTGGCTATCTACACTCAATAATCGGCGCTTGTTCCGCCCCCACCGAAGCTGCCACCGCCAAATTTGGTATCCGGCACTTCAGGGCCATTTGCAAAAGTCTGGGTAAGCAGCAATGATTCTATGTTTAGTTTACCTGCAGCATCTTTTTTGGAAAGCTCCTGGAAAGTAAAACCATACTTTGGTTCATGAAGATATTTTGTCAATGCATAACCAATAGCCAGTAGTAAGATACCGGCAAGGAGCATGATCAGCTCAACTGGCAAAATATGATAGTAATAACGAACTGTGAATACGATGGCAGCCACAAGCAACAATCCTACCCTGATCAATACAATATCCTTTTTTTGAAGTCCTCTTGCTATATACAAAAGCGGTATTGTGAACGTGAATATCCAGAACAACCATCCAAATGGAATTGACTGGCCAGGCTGAAGATCAAGATGGAACATTGTAATGCTTAATTCTCTCACCACATAATAATTACCGGCAGCATAAAAACTTATCAAAGCAATGATGCTGATCATTTCAAGGCATTGCCTGTAATGAATGGCAGTCTTCTTTTCATATAACTTCTTTACTGAAAAATAAACTCCTGCAGATGCAGCCATGATGATGAATGGAACAATGGTTTTTGCAATATTTCCCAGTTCAAGAGATGTATAGAAAATGATACCCAGCAAAGAAAGCAATCCAACAGCAGCCATCAGCCTGTCAGTAAATCTCAACCATCCATATATTGAAACCAGGAAGGCCAGGATACAATAAAAAACCTCTGACCTTTCATCAAAACCACATATTCCAACATATAAGGCACATGCACCTCCCCATAACAACGCATCATCCACACCCGACCGGTAATGGCGCTTTCTTTTTACGATCAGCTCCAATGCAACAAAAGACGATATTCCAAAGAAGATCAATATTCCCCTGAACATATCATCGGCATCTCTTAAAAAGATCATGATCATTAACCCAAATGAAAAAAGCATGATGACCAGGGTGAGAAAAAACAAACCAAGCCGGATAAAAACATTGGGGCTGTAAAATCCAACCCCGTATTTTTTATAAAGAGTATCTCTTTCGGATTCATCCATGCATTGCTCATCAAAAGCATTATCCACTTCCTGCCTCAGCAATAGATTATTCAGCCATTCTTTATTATATGCGATCATTTTCTTTTGAGTTTTTTATTGGTATTGATTAGGAACATGGCCATCAAAATACCTGATCCAATGAAATAAAAAATGCACATATAGATCATCGATTCACTAAGGCCGCCGATCATATCTATCAATCGCAGGAAAATATAGCTGATACCGATATAACTGTACAACGATGTAACAAGGATCATATAAAAGGATCTTTCCTTTAGAGCTTTCTGATAAAAATACCAGGCGATCCCAAGCAATAGAACAAAGAGAAGGAGATAAATCCTTTCAAATTCAAACATGGCGGCAAGGCATGAAATGAAGATCACATGCATTCCAAAGTTGTTGTAGGTAAATTCAAAATGTTTTTTAAACCCCCTCCCCTTACTGAAGATTGCTGCAGAGATCAATAATAAACCCAGCAGCAATCCTGTAAAAATAATAGTGCTGTTGTTGAAGTCATTTGCTTTCAGTATTTCTACCGGTGTAACGGTAATACCCATCCATGCTGCAAGATTGGTTATGGCCATACTCAATATGGCCAGGTTGTCGAAATAGTAGGCCGACGCAAACAATACAAGCATCGGGATAAAACCTGCAAGCCCTAAGCGGTTACCAAATACATTGTATTGATACTGGATATAACCAATAAAAATGACCAGGCTAATGCAACCCAGCAAAAGGATATAATCAAAAAGAGGGCTGGGCGAAACAACCTTTTCATTTGAAAACCCTGTTGACCTTTTAAAACAATAATAAAATGACCCGGTACACACTATTGCAATAAACAGGAGAATGGCCTGGTGGCTGATAGTCTCAATATTTTTATAGACCAGTATCCCCAATCCCCCGGTGAGCAGTAATACACCGAGGTATAACAATCCCCTGATCTCCCAGTGGAGGGAAAATAAATGGTTTGATCTGTGTGCTTTTATTTTTTGTAACGACTCTGCAGATAACAATCCTTCCTGTTGCAGCTTTTCAAATAATATATCATCCATGGTCATTAAATATAGAGCAAAATATCGATCAATGAATACGATCTTTATGGCATGAAGGATCGCCGTCAGCATATCCGTTATTTTTTATTTGGACAATACCTGGCAGATGGTGTGCGCATGACAATGGAAGTTGTACTACCTGTTATTATCTGTGCACAGTTTGGAAGAATTGATATTGGATTTACATTGGCATTGGGGGCTTTCTGTGTAAGCATCAGTGATGCGCCGGGACCTGTAGAGCAAAAACGCAATGGCATGATCTATTGCAATGTCTTTGTTTTCCTGATGGCATTGATAACGGGTTTTGTAAATGACAACGTGTTATTGCTCGGCCTGCTGGTATTATTTGCTTCTTTCTTTTTCACCATGTTCAGTGTGTATGGCAACCGGGCGGCATCGATCGGTACGGCGGCATTGCTGGCAATGGTATTGCGGATGGCTGATGTATTGCCGGTTGAAGACACCGTGAGGGATAGTTTCCTAATACTGGCAGGCGGAATATGGTACATGGTCATTGCCATGATCTTCTTTCGCTTTACCCCTTATCGCCCTGCACAGCGTTCATTGGGTGAATGCATTCATGAAACAGCAAAATTTCTCCGGATAAAAGCTGAATTATATGATGTAAGCACGGATTTTGAACAGGAATATGGAAAGCTTGTAGCTCAACAGATCATTGTGAATGAAAAACAGGATGCAGTAAGAGAAATGCTCTACCAGAACCGGGAACTGGTAAAAGAAACACATCGTTCAGGTAAGATATTGATACTTGCTTTTTCCGACCTGATGGACCTCTATGAACACATCACTGCTACCTGGTATGATTATGAATTACTGAGAAAACGTTTTGCATCTACAGGTGTATTGCAGGATATATCTGTTGTCATTCACCATATATCAGATGAACTGGACAGGATCGGCCTTGCCATTCAGTCGAACAGCAGTTATCAAAAGCAATATGAACTCATCCCTGAACTTGATAAGGTAAAAGCGAAGATCGATGCGCTGGATGAAAAGCAAAGCAAGCTGATGCTGAAAAAGATATTGGTGAACCTGCGAAACCTTGGTGAGAAGATGGATGAGCTGATGAATTATTTCCGTGCAGGCAAGTACAGCCGGAGAAAGATCTTCAGCAGGGATGAATATGACAAATTCGTTTCACAGCAGCAGGTAGATGTGTCTTTGCTGATGAACAACCTGCATCTTGAATCCTCTGTATTCCGCCATGCTATCCGCATGATGATCACCTGTGTGGCAGGTTACGTGATCGCCCACCTCATATCTTATGGCAATCACAGTTACTGGATATTGCTTACGATCAGTGTTATCCTAAAGCCCGGCTTCGGACTCACCAAGCAACGAAATATGGAAAGACTGGTCGGCACGCTCGCAGGTGGCCTGATAGCAGTGCTGATCATTTATTTCGTTCACAACCGTGATGTGCTTTTTGGCATCATTGTATTTTTCATGTTGGGAACATATACTTACCAGCGGCTCAACTATACAGTGATGGTGATATTCACAACACCTTACGTGATCATACTTTTTTATTTACTTGGGCTGGGATCATGGAAAGTTGCCGAAGAAAGATTTCTTGATACCGGCATTGCCTGTGCGTTGGCATTTTTATCCAATTATTTTTTATTCCCGCACTGGGAATCCCGTCACCTGCAGAATTATATGATCAACGTATTGCGATCGAATATTGATTACCTCTATAAATTAAAAGACCTGCTTGGCGGAAGAAAGATGTCTGCACTGGAATATAAACTTGTAAGAAAGGAACTGTATGTAAGTACGGCAAATCTTTCAGCAGCCTTTCACCGCATGTTGTCTGAGCCAAAGCACAAGCAGAGGAACAGTAAACAGATCTACCAGTTCGTAACATTGAGCCATGTACTTTCTTCCAATGTTGCCAGCCTGTCAGCAGATATCCAGAACAATGAGCTGAGTTATTATCCCAAAGAAGTGATACAACAGGTGAACCGTACCTTAAGGATCCTTGAAAGCAGTTTACAAAAACTCGATCCGGGTTATACAGTTCCTGCTTCAGAAACAGTTATCAGCAACAATGATCTGAAGGTTCTCACACCTGATAAACATATGTCGGAGCAGCTTGATTTTATTTACAATGTTTCAACAGATATTGTAAAAGTTGCGAAAGATATTTCCTAAAACAGGTATTACTTCCTGATACTTGATGCCAGGCAAAAATTTTTTTATCCCGTATCTTGTATCAATAAACAGATATGAAAGAAGTTGATATAATCAAAAAGACAATAGATTTTGTAAAAGATACATTGCAGGGTGCCGAAGGCGGCCACGACTGGTGGCATATTGAAAGAGTGCATAACAACACGAAACTTATTGCAGCAACAGAACCGGTGAATATGTTCATTGCAGAACTGGGAGCTTTACTGCATGATATTGCCGATGCAAAATTCAATGATGGAGATGAGAATATCGGCCCCGAAAAGGCAAGGAAATTTTTACAATCATTGCAGGTTGATGAAAAGATCATTGATCATGTAGAAAATATCATCCGCAATATTTCTTTTAAAGGAGGAAACTTTACTTCAACGTTTACATCTGCAGAATTGAACGTAGTGCAGGATGCTGACCGGCTTGACGCGTTGGGAGCAATAGGTGTGGCACGTGCTTTTAATTATGGAGGTTTTAAGAACAGGGAGATCTATAATCCATCTGTTAAACCAGATATGCAGATGGATAAGGAAACATATAAAAAAAGCAATGCCCCAACCATCAATCATTTTTATGAAAAGCTGTTGCTGCTTAAAGACAGGATGAATACCGTTACAGGAAAAAAAATAGCAGGACAGCGGCATGAATTCATGCTGCTGTACCTGCAACAATTTTATAACGAATGGAATGGAAAAGCCTGATGCTTTTCATTTCAAACAGCGCCCTATTTTACTATGGCTTTTTTCCTTTGCAAATAATCCAGGTAGTTAAAAGTACCCCTTGAAGGCTTGCTTTTTTTAAACGGCATGCCGTTACCTGAAAGAAGAGATGTAAGAGTGATGATACCGGTGTTTACTTCTCTGAATGTGAGACGGAATAGGTTTTCTTTGTGTTTCATACATGAGGTTTAGTTAGAATACATAACGAAAAACCCTGCATAATAGTATCCTTGATCCCGGATCCTGGAATGCGGATTCCAGGTATAGATCAAAACTCCTTCATTATCAAAGAAAAATTATATCGAACATCTACATTCAATAACAAAGATCCGGCATCGGTCTCTTAATATCCCCCCTCGATCCAAACCCAGCCACCCCTTGTCTGCCTCCAGTATCCAGGACGGTATTGCCTGTTGTGATAACGGGGTTTTGCCCAGTAGCCCTGCCTGTAAACATAAGCGCCACGGCTCCTCACCCAGCCTCCTTCTATCCATATGTAAGATGGACCCGGAGAATGTGGCCTTGTATATACGGGCGCAACCGGCCTTTCTTTTACAACTACTTCCGTTGGATGGCAGCTTGTAAGAACGATCGCTCCGATTAGTATCAATCCTAATGCATATTTCTTCATGGTCAATGGTTTATTAGTTTAGAAGCAAAAACAGGGGAAGGTTTAATCTGGTTTTCATAATGAAATGCAAAAACCAGGGAGCTGATGTTGGATATTGGTTTCTTAATTAATTTTTGCTCCTGATGACCTCAAATAAAAGGCTCCGTTCTTTCGAACGGAGCCATATGATTTTTTGGATCCAGTACCTGGTATCAAGTACCCTCATTAATCTTCAACCTTCACTTTACCTTTCTGCTTAGCTATCACTTCTTCTGCAATATTATTTGGTGCAGGATTGTAATGGCTGAACTCCATGGTAGAAGTTGCACGTCCGCTCGACAAAGAACGCAGCTGTGTAACATAACCAAACATTTCACTCAAAGGAACTTTGGCCTTGATAACCTGTACACCGTGCCTGCTATCCATTCCTTCCAGCATACCACGACGACGGTTAAGGTCACCTGTTACATCACCCATGTACTGATCAGGAGTCAACACTTCCACTTTCATGATCGGCTCAAGCAATACCGGTTTCGCTTTACGGCCCGCCTCACGATATCCCTGTTTAGCACAAAGTTCGAAAGACATTGCATCAGAATCCACCTGGTGGAATGATCCGTCTTTTACGGTTACTTTCATACTTACCATTGGGTATCCTGCAAGAACACCTGTTGTCATTGCAGATTCAAAACCTTTCTGTATAGCAGGAACAAATTCTTTCGGAATTGATCCTCCAAACAATGCATTCACGAACTGGAAATTCCCTTTATCTTCTTTCATGAACTCTTCATCAGCCGGCCCGATCTCGAAAATGATATCGGCGAACTTACCACGGCCACCCGTTTGTTTCTTCAATATCTCACGATGTTCGATCATGTTATGGAATGCCTCTTTATAAGCAACCTGTGGAGCACCCTGGTTGATCTCAACTTTGAATTCACGCTTCATCCTGTCGATGATGATCTCAAGGTGTAATTCACCCATACCACTCAGGATGGTTTGTCCTGTTTCTTCGTCTGTCTTTACACGTAATGTAGGATCTTCTTCAACCAGTTTGGCGATGGCCATACCCATCTTATCAACGTCGGCCTGTGTTTTAGGCTCAATTGCTATAGAGATAACCGGCTCAGGGAAGGTCATTGCTTCCAAAACAATCGGATTGTCTTCGTTACAAAGTGTATCTCCTGTTTTGATATCCTTGAAACCAACACCTGCACCGATATCACCGGCTTCGATGAAATCGATCGGGTTTTGTTTATTCGCATGCATCTGCATGATACGGCTGATACGCTCTTTCTTACCAGTCCTGGTATTCAGAACATAAGAACCTGCATCCAGGCGTCCGCTGTATGCCCGGAAGAACGCCAGGCGTCCTACGAAAGGATCGGTCATGATCTTGAATGCCAACGCTGCGAATGGTTCTTTTGCATCTGCTTTACGTTCTTCTTCATTACCATTATCTGGGTTGGTACCGATTACTGCATCGATATCCAGAGGACCAGGCAGGTAACGGCAGATAGCATCCAGTGCAGTCTGCACACCTTTATTCTTAAATGAAGAACCGCACATCATCGGGATGATAGATATATCGATCACCGCTTTACGGATCGCTTCATGCATTTCATTTTCAGTGATGCTGTTTGGATCATCAAAGAATTTTTCCAGCAGCTTATCATCATATTCAGCAACTGCTTCTACAAGGTGTTGCCTCCATTCGTTCACTTCTTCAAGCATATCATCAGGAATTGGCACTTCCTGGTATGTCATACCTTGTGTGGCATCTTCCCAAACAATTCCTTTCATGGTGATCAGGTCAACCACTCCTTTGAAACCATCTTCAGCACCAATCGGTAACTGTAATGGAACTGCTTTCGCACCCAGCATTTCTTTTACCTGCTTAACAACGTTCAGGAAGTCAGCACCGGCACGGTCCATTTTGTTTACGAAACCGATACGTGGAACTTTATAACGATTGGCCTGGCGCCAAACAGTTTCAGATTGTGGTTCTACACCAGACACAGCGCAGAACAAAGCCAGCAAACCATCCAATACACGGAGTGAACGCTCTACCTCAACGGTAAAGTCCACGTGACCCGGGGTATCAATGATGTTGAATTTGAATTGCTTTGTATCAGCTGTTTTTTTACCCTGCACCATTGGAAAATTCCAAAAACAGGTTGTTGCTGCAGAAGTAATGGTAATACCTCTTTCCTGCTCCTGGGCCATCCAGTCCATGGTAGCTGCACCTTCGTGCACTTCGCCTATCTTGTGGTTAACACCGGTATAATATAATATACGTTCGGTGGTAGTGGTCTTTCCGGCGTCAATATGAGCCGCAATTCCAAAATTTCTCTGGTAACGTAAATCTCCCATTTTTTTCTATTTAATATTTATTGTCGATTTGATATTTAACGTAGCTGCTTTTACAGCACCCACATCGTTTTTTTATTTTAATATTGATTTTGAACATAGCTTCCCCGTAGATGAACCAGGCATTTTGCCGGCTCGGGGTCTGTGATATGAATATTATGCTCTCATATTATGCTAAATAGTTCAGAGCCATCCAGTTCTATACTGAAGCTTTTAGCGCCGCAAAGGTAAGGCTTTTTTAGTTTCCGACAAACCGCTTTTGAAAGATTTAGCAATCATTCCGGGTTAAACAGGATACAGGTTAAAAAATGTATCCCTTGAGATTGTATCCAATAGCTTTGGATACATATAAAGTGGATACAAAATCTTATCTTTCACTATAAATTGCAAAAAGGGTTATGAGTACAATCAAAGAAATAAGAAAGGTTACCGGTTTAAGCCAATACCAGATAGCTTCCTGGTTAGGTGTTTCAAGAAGCCTGGTGCAGCTGGTGGAGAAAGGAGAACGTTCCCTACCTAAAAATGCATCCGATAAACTTTATGCAATGAACATGTTCACCGAACAGGTAAAAGGATCCACACCGGAAGACCAGGAGATCCCTTTAAATAAAAGTACAAGGGAAAAAATAGCATTGCAACATAAAAGAAAGATGGAGCGTTACCTGCACAAGGCAACCGGATTGCAGATCCAGTTAAAAAAAATAAAAGCGACCCGGCCCCAGGCTTTTTCAAGGCTGGCACTTATCCAGGAATTACGGAATAATAATACTGAATGGTTTACCAAAACGGCACAGGACAATAAATATCTTGAACTCATGCAATGGTTTACAGAAAATCATATTGCTGCGGAAAAGTTTGAAGAGCCAGAAATATTACAGGATAGGATCAATACACTACTTGCCTATGCAGAAATACATAAGAAACATTGGAATCAGTTGGCAGATGAAGAACCTGGCGACAAATAAAATTCCTCAATCGCCTTCTCCTTCTTCAAATTCACCTTCTTCATCATAATCATCCACGATCTGCTCTCCATCGTCGCCGGCAAGGCCAGGGCCATTTGATGACAGTATATCATAACCTTCATCATTATTTTCTTCTTCCCTCTCGATGTCAGGATTTACCTGTTTATTTTTTGGATCTGTCATAATATTTCATTTCCTTAATGAGAACAACATTGATGCCAACTGCCTGCTGCTTTAATGATCAAATCATTAACAGCTTACTGTCCATTGCCTTCGCGGTTCAGCGCTGATTTGGTAAAGTTTTTGGATATCCTCAAATACCGGGTACCTGGTTCATGAATGAAAAAGAAAAAAAATATCGCCCATGTCCTGTTCGGTTCACGCAAAAGGATCATCATTACAACTATCATTCTTGCGTTGATCATATTCCGTCTTTTTTTACCACTCATTGTTAAGAACTACGTGAACAGGGTATTGAACAGGATCCCCGGCTATCATGGAAGTGTGGCGGATATAGACATCGCATTATACCGCGGTGCTTATGTTATCAATGGTCTCCAGTTGTATAAAAATGGCAACAAAAAACCAATGCTTGATTTCCCAAATACAGATATTTCCATCGAATGGAAATCACTTTTTCACGGAAGGATCGTAAGTGAAATAGAAATGTACGACCCGGTTTTCAATTATTACATTACCGGGAATAAACTTCCTGCAAAGCAAACTCCCGGCAAAGATGACTGGACACATGCACTCCACAAGCTTGTCCCGATCAAGATCAATCATTATACCGTTGAGAACGGGACATTCAAATATGCAGACATTGTAGAAAGCCCCGATATAAATCTTGCCATAACCCGGATATACCTCACTGCAACCAACCTGGGGAATGTTGTGGACAAATCAAAAGCATTGCCTTCAAAAGTATCATTACATGCTGTTTCTTTCGGCAAGGGAAGCCTTGTTGCATCTGCAGATATGAATATGTTGAAGAAAATCCCCGATATGGATGTGAATGTGGCCTTACAAAAATCAGATGTTACAGCATTGAATGACCTCTCGATGGCTACTGCCGGCTTTGATTTTGAAAAAGGCCAGTTTGAATTATACAGTGAGTTTGCGATCAATCACAATTACCTGAAAGGCTATATCAAACCAATGTTTCACAATGTAACGATCCCCGATAGATTTGGTAAGCCCAACAGTTCTGTGCTAAAAAGAATATGGGAAGGCGTAATAACTTTCTTTGGTTTCGTATTGAAAAACAAATCAAAGGATTCTTTTGCAACAAAAATCCCCATCGAAGGCAACCTAAGTGATCCTGATGTAAAAGTATGGCGGTTAATAACCAATATTTTCAGGAATGCATTTATAACAGCTTTCAAAAACCAGGTAGATAACGATATAAAGTTCAACGATGCCGACAAAAGAAACAATGCTGATGATAAGAAAAAAAAGTAACAGTTATCACCCTTTAGGGTGGGAATAAAAAAAAGGCATGAATTTAGTATATGGTAATAAAATGATTTTAAGTTTTTATCAATCATTAAAATTTTAGCATTATGCAAAGCACAATTAATTTACTGTCTCCGGCAGAATCGAGGGTTTTAGAAAAATTATGTCTCGGAAAGCTATATAAAGAGATTGCGCATGAAAGTAATATTTCGATCAACACAGTAAAAAAACATCTTAAAAATATTTATAGAAAAATGGAAGTGCGGAATCGAAAAAGTGCGTGTCTGAAATATGCAGAGACAACCATGCAGATGCCGATGGCAATATGATCTCCGGAAGAACTTGGGATCAAATGAGTATCGTAGTGTGGAACAAAGTCCTCATAAATCAAAATGAAGTTGACTCAATACATGATTTGATCCCATAACAAATTAATAAAGCCTTGTTGTTTGATCGCAACAAGGCTTTGTTATAAAAATCCCGGTGCGGATGTTAAGGAATTATCACCTGTTATGGTATGGTACCTTATCTGGTATGGTTTTTGAAAAAAACATAATATGTTATTTCCAGTTTAATTATTCATTCTTAAAATAAATTCCATGATAAGGACATTTACGTTTCCAACTCATGTGTACAGTTCCATAATTGCAGTTTTGCTATGCATGAGCCTGGTATCAGAAACTTATTCACAACCTACCTTAGCATTATCATCGCCTGTTATAAGTTCGGGATTGAGCGCACCGATACAATTTGTTAATGCCGGTGATGGAAGCGGCCGTGTGTTCATCGTACAACAGGCCGGGACCATCAGGGTATATGATGCCGGTTTTAATTATCTCGGTGACTTTCTTACTGTTTCAAATATAAATGCAGGAGGCGAGAGAGGCCTGTTAAGTATGGTGTTCCATCCTCAATATGCAAGCAACGGATTTTTTTATGTGTATTACAATAACACTAACGGCGATCTTGAGCTTGCAAGATACCAGGTAAGTGCAGATCCCAATATTGCCAACAGTGCATCAAAGCGTATACTAATTACCATACCCCATCCTAATTTTACAAATCACAATGGTGGCGAGCTGCACTTTGGTAACGATGGTTACCTATACCTGTCAACAGGTGATGGCGGCAGTGGTGGAGATCCGAATAACAATGCACAGAATACTTCTGTGTTGCTGGGAAAGATCTTAAGGTTCAATGTAAATACAAGCAATACAGCTCCATACTATACTATACCTGCCGGCAATCCTTATGGCAATGAAGTATTCGCTCTTGGATTGCGCAATCCTTTCCGCTGGAGCTTTGACCGCTTAAACTATGATATGTGGATCGGTGATGTTGGGCAGGATAATTTTGAAGAGATCGATCACAGGACAAATGCAACAATGCTCAATGCTAATTATGGGTGGCGCTGTTATGAAGGACTTAATTCTTACAACTCTACAGGGTGCGGGCCTGCTTCCAATTATGTTTTTCCTGTTCGTGCATATCCAACACAGAATCCTTCGGCTGCAGTTACAGGTGGTGTAGTGTATAGGGGATCTATATTTCCAGGTATGCAGGGATACTATATAGCCACTGATTTTTTTTCCGGGAGATTTTATACAGTGCGCCAGAACGGGTCGGGGTATGATACCAGTTCCCAGGTACTCAATCCTCCCGTTACAGGTATTGCAGATTTCGGTGAAACAGAAGATGGGGAAGTATACCTGGTCTCACTAACAGACGGAACTGTTTCACATCTCCTGGAAACAGGAACAGGACCAGTGCCGGTAACACTTGTGAATTTTGACGGCATCATAGAAAATGCAGGTGTTCAATTGAGTTGGAGAACATCCATGGAACAGAACCTGGGTCATTTCGAGATCGAATACAGCACTGATGGAACAATATTTACAAACCTCGCCAATGTTGCAGCACAAAATGCATCAACAGGATACAGTTATAGTTATCTTGATGCACTTCATCACGATGGGGTTATTTTCTACAGGCTTAAGATGGTGAATACAGATGGCTCATACCGCTATTCAGGTACCATCAGGTTGTTATTGAGCGATTCCAAAAATATTATAGCTCCAACAATGATCACAGATGGCTTGATGCATGTGAATCTTTCTTCCGCTATATATGATTACGTTGAACTGATTAGTATGGATGGAAAAATGATATTGAAAGAAAATATACGTGGCCGCACGGGTGATATTAAAATACCGGTTTCAAAACTTGCAACTGGAATGTATGTCGCAAGGTTGACGGGCAATTCAATTACTACTGTAGAAAAAGTATTTATTCAACAATAATGATCCAAAATACCGGATACAGCCGCATGACCATCATGCTGTATCCGGTATCATTGTTTATTTTTTAACCGTGCTGCTGTTTCCTACAATTATATTGGCAAGCAACCTGCCATTAGGAAGTTCACTGGAAGAATAATACAATCTGAACAATCCCTTTGATTGTATTCTCCCGATAATATCATTTACATAACAATTCATTACCGGCGCCCCGCTATTTGCATCAGCAAAACGCCATTCTTTTATAAGCTTACCCTGCTCATCTTTTATATCAATGACCCTGTGTTTACCCATCTTTCCACAATGATAATATTTGACAGTGAGTTTATCTGTCGCTGATAATTGCTCAAGTTTGACTTCCTTCACCGATTTCAATTCACTGCCGAATTGTTGTAATAACAATCTGTCATTGATAGAGATTTCAAAACCTTCCCCACCGAATTTTGATGTGAAAGAGAGCAATGCTGTTGTTGCGGCAATAAGCAGGATTGCCCTGTTGATAATTGATTTCATGACTTTGATTTTTATGAAGTGAATGATCGCTGCTATGCAGCTTTACGATACAAAAGAAGCATAGCTGCTACCCTCATAAAAATATGTTTGACGAAATGATATGAATGCTTGATGACCGACAGTCCCTTTTATCCATTGCTCCAACATTACATGAACCAATTCATCAACTTTTTTTTACAGCTCATACTTCATGGTATACCAAAAGGTACCTGCCCCCTCTATTTTCGCTGCCATTATTAAAAATGTATAAACTGAAAAAAATGAAACAATTATTGTTTGCGCTTGTAGCGACTGTTGTGATAACAGGCACAAGCTGTAAAAAAGACAACAACGATACATCATCAGTATCGTGCGATCTGCCATCAACTGCAGTACCTTCATCCATGGTTGGAAGCTGGGCCAGCGGTTATAATTCAATGACCGAAGTAGTTGATGTGTACAACGGCCAGCATCTTGGAAATGCATGGCAAAGCGGGAAATACCTGCACTTTAGCGGGGACGGTAAATATGCTGAGTTGTATTACATGGCCAGCGCCGGTATCACAAGCAGCACAGCTACCAAAGCTGTTGGTACAGTTACCTTTGACGAGCAGGAAGGATCATTTGTGTTCCATTGCTGTTCGGCTCATTACAGGGGATGGCAGAATGGCGCTTTAACTGTTGACCGCGATGCAACAGCAGATGAGGCAGCAAACAACCTCACACAGAAATATTTTTATTCATTTGAATCAAGTGCTGGTATCAAATGGATGCAGATCAGGTTCGATCCGGCAGGAGCTCCTTCAAGTTTCAGGGAAGTGAATTAAATGATATAAGTAACACGGAACAGGGAATGATGAATGTCGAAGTATCTAATTTACTTTGGTATTCAGCATTCCCTGTCTTTGTTTATAAATTATTATGAATTCATTAACGGCTACAGTATATGCATTGCTCCATTTTATTTAATTTCGGTTCGTGCCTTTTCTTAAGAACATACCCGCTACTGCAGTTGCTGATGATGAACTGGTGAAGATGTACAAATCAACCGGTAAACTGGATGCATTATCAGAATTATACCAGCGCTATATGGATCTTGTATATGGTGTATGCCTTAAATATTTAAAAGATCCTGAGAATGCAAAAGATGCAGTACTATCCATTTTTGAAGAACTGGTTGTTAAACTTCAAAAGCATGAAGTGACGAGTTTTAAAGGCTGGCTTTACAAGTTATCCAAAAACCACTGCCTCATGATCCTGCGCTCTGAAAAGAAGTTTTCAAAGGTATCCATCGATATTTCCCTTATGCAAAATGGAGAAGATGTGCATCTGAACGGGGAGCTGGAGAAGGAAGAGAACTTTAAAAAGCTGGAATTTTGTCTGGGGCAACTGGTAACAGAACAAAAAACTGTAGTAGAGTTATTTTACATGCAGGGAAAATGTTATAACGAAATTGTAACAATTACCGGTATCGAATGGAATAAGGTAAGAAGTTTTATACAGAACGGGAGAAGGAACCTTAAAATATGTATGGATAAACAAATGAGCAGCTGATGCCGCAGGAAGAGAAAAATATCAACCATTACAATGCGCAGGATATCGAGCGCTACCATTCCGGCAGAATGACGGAACAGGAAATGCATGCGCTGGAAAAAGCAGCACTTGATGATCCTTTCCTGGCTGATGCACTGGAGGGCTATCGTCATACCCAATCACCGGTTGCAGACATAGATGAAATAAAAAGCAGGTTATCTGGAAGAACAGGCAGAGGCAAAGTTGTTTGGTATAAAACAAAACCGGTGTCTGCTTTTTTGAAAGTTGCAGCGGTATTGATATTATTCACCGGCTTTGGACTATTCTTATACCGGAATAATAATGCACCCGTCAAAACAGAAGTTGCATCAGCAAATGATAACCTGGCTGAAAGAGCAGAGTTAAATAAAGTTGCCCAGGGAACAGACAGGAACAAGAATGCAGTTGCAGTATCTCCCCCTCTCTCAAAAACAACTACAGGCAATGTTCAGCAAATCATCCAACAAACCAATAGAGACAGGCAGGACAGTTCTTTAAATACAAAATCATTATCAATAAATGCAGATGCCAGTATTATTCCAACGGAAAAAGTAACAGTTAAAGTGAATGATTCAGCAAGCCTTGCATCCGTTATACAAACTAATTATTATAGTGCATCTACTGAGAACAATCTCGACAACAGGTCAACCTTTAAAATGTTGCCGGGATTCCAGGCCAACCAATCAAGAACACTAAAAGGTAAGGTAACCGATAGCAAAGGAAGCCCGGTAACATTTGCCAATGTTGTAGATACAAAAAACAAACAGGCCATTCCTGTCGACAAAGAAGGATCTTTTTCATTTACCACTTCTGATTCAACAGCTGTTGTGAATATTAATGCCACGGGTTATAAAACTGTAAACAAAGAGCTGAATGACGACAGCAGGCAAAATAATTTTATGCTGATGAAAGCTCCTGATGCAGGGATCAATGAAATTGTTACAAATGCGTATGCCACCAAAAGAAAGCGGGATGATAAGTTCGCTTCTGAAATGTACAGGGATTTTGAAAAAGACAAGAAAGCACCCCGTGTAAGAGTTACCAATGCCATACCGGTACAGGGATGGCAGGAATTCAATAACTATATAACTGACAGCTTAAAAACAGTTGAACAATTAGGACCGAATGCATCAAGTGTTGAAGTGCTGGTCAGTTTTGATGTAAACAATATCGGTGAGCCGATAGACATACATGTCAAACAGTCTTTGTGTATTCCCTGTGATGCTGAAGCGTTAAGAATCATTAAGAATGGCCCTCACTGGATGCTGAATAAGAAAAAGAAAAAAGCAAATGCCGTGGTCAGGTTCTGAAAATAATTCCACTGCTTTCCATGCTTTATCGCTTCATTACCTGTAAAAGATGGTTTGCATCTTCCCGTCGAGCATATAAAAAAACCGGGTGAGGATCCACCCGGTCGAATACATTCATTTGTCAATCAGTATTTCTGAACGATATTGTAATAGAAGAACGAAGGTGGCCCGTCCACTCCGGCTTTCTGCATTTTATCCTTCAGGTCTTTGGAAGCTGCAAATGCTTTTGCTTTTGCCATATCGTTAATAGCGAAGACGAGTGAAACTTTGTGATTGTCTCCCTGGGTATATGCAACTCCCCTGTCAATCAGTCCTGCATCTATCCTCGCTTGTTTGTGATCATCAAATTCTTTTTTCCAGGCATCCCAGTCTTTCACTTTATGCTTAACCATTACACGGGCTACCTGGTCGATCTTGGTTCCTTCATTCCATACAACGTGTAAATAATCGATTGTTGGTTTTCCAACAACACCTGCCTCCTGCATTTTTGCCTTTAATGCAGCAGAACCGGCAAATTCTCTTGCTTTGGCTGAATCGGCCATCTTCAGCATAATGATCACCATATTGGAATCATCCATTCCCCTTCCCAGCACATAGTTTGTAAGACCATAAGCACGTTGCATGGAATCATTGGCTTCAAATATGGGCCTCCATTTTGCAAAATCAGCCACTTTGTGCTGAACCATCACAATATTTTCAAGTTTTTCCACTGGGGCAGGAGGAGCTTCTGCAGGAGTGACTACGGCCGTAGTATCAGTTGTTTTGGTTTCTTCTGCTTTTTTTTCTTCACCGGAATTACAGGAGACAAAGAATAACATACATACAGCAGCAGGGATCGTTGCTAAAAATTTTAATTGCTTCATCATTGATCTTTTTAAATATTTAAAATAAAAATTCTTAGGATAGCAATTGAATAAATAGGGAGTGGAATATATAAATGTAAAGTTTATATTCTTCCGGGCAAAAAAAATGTCTTATTGCAATGCCTGTTTGAACTCCGGCATATTCAACCTGTATGAAGGCACGAATTTTTCTTTATCGTCGTATAGTTTTTTCAGGGCCGTCTTACTTCTTTCGGTCAGTTTGGCTGTAGCAATGGAGTCACCATTGCCTGCTATCCACGCACTCTGCCATAATATTGCCATCACCCTGCAGCCCTCTGCAACATTGGTAATGGTTCTATCGCCTAATTGGTCCCACATCTTATCAAATCTCTTGGCCTGTCCTTTATATTTCGTGTACGATTTGCAAACAGTGAGTGGAGACAATGTTCTTTGCGTGGAATCCATTAACTGGATGATGCGCTTGGCTGCTGCTTTCCCGGAAGCCCCGATCATATCTGCCTGTTTCACTTTTTTTGCAGTAGCATTCACGCCATCAAATAATTCCTGCATCTTCCTGTCAACCATTTCCGTTTCATAATCGGAATGAACATCTTTTTCAGAATCATCCCTTCCATGATGCAGGTGTGAGATATGAAGTGTCTGGCATGCATCGCCAACATAATGCGACATTGTTCCACCAATGGCAACAAACTCATCCAGGTTCTTTGCCTTGAGCGACTTGATCATGGCAATATACATCTGCCATACCCTGAAAGGTAAAGCACCATTCCGCGGTTTGTCATTAGGTGCGACTGCATCAAAATCCGCAAAATATTTAAGCCATACATCCACATCGATGTTTGCATCGCTTGCAAGACAGAGTGATAACAAAGTTTTATTATTGAACACATGTATATTCTTTTCGTCAATATCTGCAAAGTGATTTGAGTCATCGAGCCCACGCTTGGTTCTCCAGATGATATCAGCCACATCTGCCAGCGGTACAAAAACATTTTTCGAATCCTTATAGGCTCCGCTGACAACATTATCCGCCAACAGGTCAGCATCAACATACCCAATATTCTGCTGGTTCGCCATCAGCAATTTTGAAAGCTTCACATTTGTGACCAGCTCACAGGCCTTGGCTGCAATTTTAAAATGCCCTGTTTTCCCCCAGCTATAATCATTGTCGATATTCCAGCCACGGACAATATCCACATCAAGGCAAACACATGTATTGGTAAGATTTGAAGCAAGGGCATATGGAAATGACCTGTTGGCACCGGCATCTATAAGATCGTGTTGTCCCCATTGAATGGCGATCGGCATATTCATTTCGTTATTTTCCAGTAACCATAAGGTGCCTGAATCGCCATGATGAATATTGAGTGGAGAACCATTAACTCCACCGATCAAAAAATCAGAGACATACTCAATACCTCCAACAGATTTGTACCGGTAGAACAAGCCAGCGACCTCACCGTGTATCTCCCCCGATACGGCACCGAAGGCTTTGAGGCGGGGCAATGTTTCTTTGGTTCCGGGTTTTACAGCAGATATCAATGCAAGGGTAATGTTTGATGTATTAAGATTTGCCATGGGCCCGATCTGCCCGATACTCAAAACATCCGTCTTCCACAAATTGATATCTTCAATTTCCACGAGACCAACATCATTGTTTACCATGATGTTCTTTCCTGCCCAGTCCTGGTATGAAGCCTGGAAACTGGTCTTCCCCAGTTGAAGGTCTGATGATACACCGATCCTTTTTGTAGCACCTTTCAATCTAGTATAAACAGGTGTTCCGGGACGGCCAAGTACATGCCGGTTTGTTATTGCATAATATTTATTGCCATCTGTTACCACGCAACCGATAGAAGCAATGCGTTCAACACCCTGCGAGCTTACGAGCAACGGAAATCCGCCACCAACATAATTGGAAGGAAAAACAATATTGAGATCATTGACAACATCGCTTGTCAATTCCGATTTAGCAGATTCGATCACACATATTGGAACGATCCTTCCATCAGGCAAATAAACACTTCTTGGCACCAGGTCATCAAGACCTTCTTTTGTCAGCTCCTCTGGCTTGGTCCATTCACTTACAAATACCAGTAAGCATGGCCAGGAATAATCCCTCACTTCAGAATTGAGTAAAGTACGTGCTGGTTTTTTGGAGCTTGGCTTTAAGCTATCACTGTAACCCTGCTGGTTTGGCCATGGATCTGTTTTGCGGATACGGTATCGGCCTATGGCGGTAGCAACCACATTTTTTTTATTGATCAAATGAATATGGAAAAGGTCGCGTGCTTCTACAAGATCTTTGACCGAGAGATGGTTGTAGTTGAATTTTGATGATAATACATCCATGATAAAGGTTTTATTAGTGGAGAAAATGCGGCGAGAGATAACTTTATCAGGGCGGATATACAGCATTTATAAGGTTGGCTGTAAATCATCAACCATCAAAAAAATATACAGTAAGATTTAAAAAAAACCTCAAAGCGTCAATACCTCAAAGCGGTAGTATTAAGAATCAGCGTTTCGCCTTCGTTCTTTGTGGTAGTTGTTGTAGTTTTGCCGCTCCTGCTCACATTTTTTTGCCCCCAAATTTACAGCAGCATTAAAAAAGAGTGGATTCAGTGTTAGCAAATGGCCGGGCAATAGTTTTAAAGTACGAAAGTTTTTGTTGAAAGAGGACCAATCCAGCTGATTTTTTGGCACAGGAACGTGATTTTCTACTGAATAATTTCACTATATTTAAAGGCCTAAAATTAAACTGTCTTGAAAAAGATTATTGCTCTTTCCCTCCTGGTGGCTTTTTCATTTATTGCAAAAGCACAAACATTTTCATGGAACGGTTCTGTTCCGATCAATGACAATGAAACGGTGTCAGTTCCTATCGTGGTTTCAGGTGTACAGAACGTGATCGACACCAATTATGGAGTAGCTCATATCTGCCTAAACATAACGCATTCATATGATGCTGATCTTGTAATAAAATTGATATCTCCAGCAGGCACCAGTGTTGTACTTATTCAAAATATAGGAGGTTCTGGTAACAATTTCATTGGCACATGTATCGGCATGGATGGAACAGCATTCACCAATGCACAACCTCCTTATTCGGGAATTTTTTTCCCGGCTGGTGGAGATGTTAGTGCATTTAACAATGGGCAGAATCCAAATGGCACCTGGTTATTGGAAGTAACAGATATTTCAAGTCCTGATACTGGTACGATACATATCGGCAGTATTGAATTCAACAATAATCCTCCAAGGCAGATCGCAAGCAGTGGCAGTGGTGCCCCTGTTGGAAATTACCTCTGCGCAAGCTGTCAATGCCCACCCGGCAGTTCTGTTCCCTGCGATCTCCTTCCTGATATGACGGCTTCTGCCAAAGAGATATTGGTAAATCACGATGAACAACCCGGTTTCTTATATATTTCAAATGCAACGCCGAATATTGGTTCGGGGCCATTGGATATCTTTGGAATTGATTCATGTTTCTGTGGCACCACGCATGTACCATGCAATACTGTTTGTCCAAATGGCGATCCGGTAAAACATGTCGTGAAGCAAAGAGTATATCAAAAAGTGGCGGGCACAGATACTTTAAGATACTATGATCGTTTTGCAGGAAAGATGACCTATCACCCCCAGCATGGACATTTACATGTTGATAACTGGGCCAATTATACTTTACGTACGCCAACATCAAATCCTGATGCAAGAACATGGCCTATCGTAGCTTCCGGTATCAAGCAAAGTTTTTGCCTGATAAATCTTGGAACCTGTTCAGGCAATCCCGGCGAATGCGTGGATAATAATGGTAATACAATCCTTACAGTTCCCAACAATAATGTAGGCTGGCATACCGGCTGCGGATTGAACCAGGGTATTTATCCTGGTAATTTTGATGTGTACAGCATCAACCTGAATGATCCTATTCCATTACAGAATGTATGTAACGGGGATTACTATATCGTTTCCATCACTGATCCCGACAATGATTTCCTGGAAAGTGATGAGAATAATAACTGGATCGCAGTGCCCATCACGTTGACGCAGCAAAGCATTGCACCGATCATTACTCCAAGTGGCGCAACAACCTTCTGTGAAGGAGAACAGATCACTTTGACATCAAGCCCCGAAACAAATTATCACTGGTCAACAGGAGCAACAACACAGTCGATCGTTGTTACAGAGCCAGGCACATATACTGTTTCTACTGATTGCGGTCTTACGTCTGCAACATCGGGCCCTGTAACTGTAACTGTGATCCCGCAAAATTCTGTAGCATCCGTTTCTATTGATATCATCAATGGGAACAATCCTACATGCCCCGGGGTAACACAGACATTCAAAGCCAACCCTGTGAATGGTGGAAATCCATCTTATCAATGGAGGATCAATGGGATCAATGTTGCAGGAGCAACAGGTTCAACATATACAACATCCTCGCTGACCAATGGGCAGGTTGTAAGCTGCAGGATGATATCAAATATCAGTTGTATTGCAGTGCCCCAGGTTTTCTCAAACAGTATCACCATGATTGTGAATCCTGCGGTTGATCCATCGGTGGCTATTACACAAACAGTAGGTACCAATCCCCAATGCCCGGGTGCGCAGGCTACATTTACTGCAACTGTTTCCAATGGAAACAATCCTGTTTATCATTGGAAACTTGACGGATCACCTGTGGGTGGAAATACAAATACGTTCAGCAGTTCGTCACTTACCAATGGACAGAATGTACGTTGCGATATTTCTGCAACGGTTACATGCCCGGTAAAAGATACACTGGGAACAAGTACAACAGTAAATGATTACAGGAGTGATCTTGGTGCTGCATATCCAACTTATTATGGAAACGGCAGGCAGCAATACCTGGTAAGGGCATCAGAACTGAATGCCCTGGGAATGTTTGAAGGTTATATCAATTCTTTAAGTTTTAAACTTTCCGGATCTATTGTCGGTGATCCTGCAACATTGAATGGCTATACGATCAAGATTGCAACTACGCCGTCTATTACAATGACCACAACATTCCTTACGCCTTCATTCACTACTGTATTCGGTCCCGTCAATTATACGCCAACAATGAATTCAGTGAATACCCATAATTTCTCAAGCCCATATTATTGGGATGGTGTTTCAAATCTTGTTGTTGATATCTGTTTTTCAAACCAGGTTGTTGGTAATGCCGCATACCAGAATGAACAGACAACTTCTTCTTTCGTTTCAACAACATTCTACCAGGCGGATGGATCAAATGGGGCCGGGGCCTGTACAAAATTAACAGGTGCAACAGGATCAAAAAGACCGAATATGGTATTCACCCATTCACCGGTAAAGACAACAGGATCCAATACGATCAGCATGGCTGTAAATGCATCCAACATATATACGTTTATAGGCACAGGAAACTGGAATGTGGCTTCAAACTGGACAAACAATACCATTCCTCCCCCAGTATTACCGGCCTGCTCACAGATATTCATCGATCCGCCGGTTGGTGAAGAATGCGTTTTGAATACTACGCAGGTGATTTCACCGGGAGCAAAGATCACTGTTGTTACAAATAAGAAATTCCGTATTCCGGGAGAGCTTGTGATACAGCAATAGTGCCCGTAGATAATTTTTTTAAACAGATCAGTTGAAATGGGTGTTCAGAAAATCAGGTTCAGGTCTTTTGTAGAATTCTGGGAAAGTCTGCCTGCAGATGAACGGATGATAACAGATGTGTTGAGAGGAATTGTTGCAGATCATTTACCCAAACACTGCGAAGAAAGACTCACGAATAATGTTCCTTATTTTTTTGGCAAGAGAAGGATCTGCCTGATATGGCCTGCATCCATCAAAGGTGGAGGAATTAAAAAAGGTGTGCTGTTTGGATTCTCTTACGGCAACAGGCTCAAAGATGCAGACAGGTATCTTGATCATGGAACGAATAAACGTATATTTTATAAAATCTATCGGAGCCCGGAAGAAATTGACGAGGATGCCATTGCCAAATTACTTGGGGATGCCATGGAAGTAGATAACAGTTTCAGGTAACGATCATTCAACAAGGCTTATCTAATATGTGGACCTGCCCTTTATGCGACCGCGAGTTTACAAGATCCAACCAGGTACATTCATGCAATGACAAAACCCTGGATGATTTTTTAAAGAACAGATCACCTCATACAACAGAACTGTTCTATCATTTCATAAAAGAATACAAAAAGCTGGGAAAAATATCCGTACGTCCAACCAAATCAATGATCGCCATTGCAGGCAAGACCAGGTGTGCCTATATCATACAGCTGGGAAAGAATTTCATAGATATTGTCTTCCCTTTTAAAAATAACTATGCTGATAATTTGTGTTTCAGCAAAATTAAACCGGTTCCCGGCAGCAATGATCACAATCATCATTTCAGGATGATGCTTAAAGAGGATATCAATGAGGAAGTAAAACAGTATATGAAACTTGCATTGGAAAATAATTCATGAGAGTTTTTTGAGTTTAGCGGGTTTGGAATGTATCCCCTATTTTTATTACATTTATTATACCCAACCGATACTAAAAACATTTTATGAGACTTCTTTTTATTTCATCATTATTAGTGTTGAATATTGTAACATCAGGCCAGACTGTTCAAAGCAACCTGACAGCCACACAAACGCCTGTTGCATTCCATTACCAGCGAGATTTCAGGACGATACTTGAACAAACGAAAGACAAAACAAGCAGCCTTTATTACCAGAAATTGCTGATCCGGTTTTTAGACAATGATTCTTCGCTTACAAGAGCGCAGGTGCTTGCATTGATGATAGGTTATACAGAAGATCCTCATTATAAACCATACGAGGATATGGGAACTGAAAAGGAAATATTTGATATGAATGATGGAGGAGATTATGAAGGCGCTCTCGATGAATCAAAAAAATACCTGCAGACACACCCTCTCAGCCTGAGAATATTAAAAGAAAGATCATATTCATATCACCAGTTACGTAAGGAAGACAGCGCCAAGTATTTTATGGACCTTGTTGACAAGGTGATGAATGCCATGATCTACAGTGGCAAAGGGAAAACACCCGAAACAGCTATCTTTTCGCTTGGCCTGATAGATGGCGAACATTTTATAGAGAATGTTGGCTTCACTGCTGCTAATAAAACAACGAGTTCTCCGAAAAGCAAAGTACTGATGTATATGGTTGATGCATTATCAGATGAAGGCACCCATACCACTTATTATTTTATACTGCAGCACGCCCGTGATAAGATGAATGAAGATGAGATCGGCGAAGAACCCGTGGTAAAGCCTAAAAAAGGAAAGAAGGGAAAGAAAGATAACAAGCCCGCCAAACCCGAGGCTGTTAAAGATTCTATCCCTCCAGGTCAATGATGATGAACAGCATCATCGTATAATAGTAAGATTTCCTTTCCTGGTTACTTCTCTTCCGTCGAGTAGTTTATATTCTATTACAAAATAGTATGTCGCATCCGGAACAGGCTTTCCTTTGTATGTTCCTTCCCAGTCATTCTTATAATCTTTGTTCTCATACACAGGGCTTCCATACCTGTTATATACATGCACACTCGCATTACTGAGACAATTGCCATTTGTTATCAACCAGCGATCGTTGATACCATCGCCATTAGGTGTGATCGCTTCCATCGGTTTGATACAATAAGGCACCACGGTCACATCAACATCATCTGTACCGGTACAACCCTGTGCTGATGTTATTCTCAATGTATAGGTAGTTGTAACCAATGGGTTTGCAACGGGATTTAAAATATTGGTTGCAGATAACCCCGTTGCTGGAGTCCATAAATATGTTCCTGCACTTCCGCTTCCATGTAATTGTATGGATTGGCCTTCAATGATCGTTATATCGTTTCCTGCAAAGACAGTTACGCCGGCCACAACTGTTACAGTAAATGACCTAGTTATACTGCAAAGTCCTGTTGTTGCAGTTATAGTATAAGTAGTAGTTGATGTGGGTGACAAGACAGGACTTGCTATTGTGGCATCACTGACACCCGTAGCCGGTGACCAGCTATAACTGGCAGCATTGCTGTTGGTATTAGCATTGAAAGTAGCACCGAGGCATATGGTTGTATCAATATGTGGAGTTAATGTGATCTGGGCATTTACATTCACCGTAAAGCTTCGTGCTATATTACAGGTTCCCAGTGTTCCGGTAACTGTATATGTGGTAGCTGTTGTGGGTGATAGTATTGGACTGGCAATATTAGGATCGCTGACACCAGTTGCAGGGGACCAGCTGAAACCGGTAGCATTGCTGGTGGTAGTACCTGTAAATGACGCCCCATAACAGATAGTTGTATCAACATGCACTGTCATTGACAGGTTGTTTGTGAGGCCGATCGTAACCGGGTATGTACTTGTACAGCTGTTGGCATCTGTTATTGTTGCGATATAATTTCCTGCAGGAAGATTTGTTGCAGTAGGGCCGTTTTGTACAGGGGTTGAATTCCACGAAATATTATATGGTGATGATGAGCCGGTAATATTCAATGAAGCGCTTCCACTGGATGAGCAGGTTGCATTGGTAATCGTTGGGGCAATGCTCTGGGAATAAGAGGTTGCCGAAATAGCAAGAATCACAACATTCGGATATGGAGCATTAGAACCGGCAGTAGTAACATTCGCAAAATTTATTTTCTGAAGGTCCTTCTGCCTGTCGCTACATGAAAGGGGTATGTTGATATAATACATCCTTGGATTGGTGGGATAAGCATCTGCTCCTGAGGCGGGAGTTGCCCTGGTGCAGCGGCCGAACCCGCTTAACACAAGATTACCTGTATTATTGAACCAATCACCCAATGAATAATTGGTTAGGGCAGTTGTCTGTGTTCCATCAGCGAAATATAATGTTGCATTTACCAGGCTGGCTCCTTCTGTTGAAAAACAAAGTACTCTCAATGCATTGTATTTTGCAGGTGTTGCGATATTGATATCTCCATTCTGATTCCGCTGGATCAGCAAAGCATTGTTCACACTATAGTTACCCAGCTGGTAATTATCTGTTCCACTTGTTATCAAACCATTATCCGGAATTCCACCTCCGCCAAATCCATTCAATGTTCTGAAGGTTTGCGTATAGATTACTTTATTTGATACGGTAAATCCATCCAAAGAAATGGTTGTTGTTGTCAATGAACTTGTCCCGGTCTCTGCAACAACATCATGGTTAAAGCCGGAAATTGTTACTGGAGTAAACTGGCTGAATACCGGTATCGAAAATGTTACAAAGCAAATAAGAATTATGAATGCTGCTTTGAAAAAGGTAGAAATGGAGTTCATGTAGCGCTGTTTAGGTTTTATTGATTATTGGTATTAGGGCAGGGATTTAAAGGTAATGAATTGTAAAATTATTTCATAACGCTGATGAAGGTATAACCAATAAAAAATCCCCCGGTTAACGGGGGATCAGAATATAGTGTTTGATGCAGATCGTTAGATCCTGAAGTGTGCAAATGCTTTGTTAGCTTCTGCCATACGGTGTGTATCTTCTTTCTTTTTGAAAGATGCGCCTTCACCTTTGCTTGCTGCTACGATCTCGTTTGCCAGTTTATCAGCCATGCTGCGACCATTCCTTTCACGGCTGTATCTTACCATCCATTTGATGCTTAAAGATACCTTCCTGTCGGGACGAACCTCGGCAGGGATCTGGAATGTAGCACCACCGATACGACGGCTACGAACTTCCACTCCCGGTGTGATGTTAGAAAGAGCTTTTTTCCAGATCTCATATCCATCCTCACCTGTCTGCTTGCTAACTTTTTCCAATGCTGAATAAAAAATATTATAAGCACCGCTTTTTTTACCCTGCCACATCAGGTTGTTTACAAAACGTGTAACCAAAATATCATTGAATTTTGGATCTGGCGCTAATGGGATTTTTTTCGGTTGTGTTTTACGCATTTCTTTATTGATTGGTATTAGTAATCCTTAATTACTAATTATTAATTATTTAATTATTTTTTAGCCCTTTTGGTTCCGTATTTACTGCGGCTTTGTTTACGGTCTTTTACACCGGCAGTATCAAGGCTTCCACGAACGATGTGATAACGCACACCTGGCAGATCTTTTACCCTTCCGCCACGGATCAGTACGATTGAGTGTTCCTGGAGGTTATGCCCTTCACCCGGGATATAAGCAATGACTTCTACCTTATTTGTCAAACGTACTTTAGCAACTTTACGCAAAGCAGAGTTAGGCTTTTTAGGGGTTGTTGTATATACCCTTGTACATACGCCACGACGCTGAGGACAGCTGTCCAGGGCCCTGGATTTGCTCTTTGCCTTAATGATTTCTCTACCTTTTCTTACTAATTGTTGTATTGTTGGCATTTATAAACCGTTTATTTTTCGGACGGCAAAGGTAAGGGGAAAAATCATATTTAAAAATTAAAAGTCAAAAAGATTTTAAGGCTTTTTTAGTCTTTAGGCCTATAGATATTGCCATCTAAAATGCAGGAAATTGCCGGTGCAGGATACCCCCGGATAAATCAGGATTTTATGGGCCTCAGATCTTGTACATCCAGCCGTAATTATCAGCTAATTTGCCATAGCGGATACCATTGAGCCTGTTCTTCAGCTCAGGGGCTGTTTTCCATTTATCCACATCGAATTCCATTACATAATCCTTGTATCTAAGCTCTTTTATCATAGAGATGGTGGCCGCTGTACCTGTACCAAAAACCTCGTATAATACCCCGGCCTTGTGAGCATCTATCACATCGTCAATACTCAGTTGCCTTTCCTCCACGTTAAAACCCATTTCTTTCAGGAGGGTAATGGTACTGTCCCTGGTAACCCCGGCAAGTATGGTACCCGCTTCAAGGTCAGGGGTAATTGCCGTATTGCCAATAATGAAAAACACATTCATCGTGCCGCATTCCTGTACATATTTGTGTTCATATGCATCTGTCCAAAGCACCTGGTCATACCCTTTTTTCTTAGCCTGTGCAGTAGCATACATGGCAGCCCCATAGTTTCCTGCTGCTTTTGCATAGCCAACTCCACCCGGAACAGCCCTGACATAATGTTCTTCCACGTAGATCCTCATCGGGGTATTGTAGTAAGGGCCGGTTGGACTTAAAATGATCATAAACTTATATTTCTCACTTGGCTTTACGCCGATCATTTCATCGCTGCTGAACATGAATGGCCTGATATAAAGAGAATGATCTTCCTTTGCCGGGATCCAGTTGCTGTCGAGTTTTATCAATGCCTTCATCCCTTCCATAAATATCTCTTCCGGAACCTGGGGCATCTGCATTCTTTCTGCTGAAAGATTGAATCTTTTAAAATTGTCTATTGGCCTGAAAATATATGGCTCGCCCTGGGGATTCCTGTAGGCCTTTATACCTTCAAAAATTGCCTGCCCGTAATGAATTGCCGCTACTGAAGGGGCCATTAAGAGCGGTTGATAAGGTTTTATTTCCACTGTTTTCCATTCTCCATCTTCATAATCAACTTCGAGCATATGATCGGTAAAATATTTTCCAAAGGGGATATTTTCAAGGCTGATATCGTTCAGTTTACTCCTCTCAACTTTCGTAATATTAAAATCGGCAGCAGCAATCATAATCGTTAATTTTACAGCAAAGAAACGAAAAAAATAACGTGTAAAAGAAGGTTTTATGAGTTTAGACAATATTCAACTTCCTCCATTTTTGATTGGCGAATTATATAAAAATTCTCTTGTAGATACTGGTAATCAACAAGCAAAACCTGTATTGGTCAAAAAGAAGGAATTACCTTTTTTAGGAAAGAATCAAAAAAATATTCTCATAATAACGAATGAAAAAAATGCAGCTTACCTGGCCGATGAAGACCTTAATTTCTTGGTAGATATATTAAAAGCATGCAGGTTATCCCTTTTGGATACTGCCATCGTGAATTTTGCAAAAAATAAAAAGATCGATTACGAGGTATTGCAAGAGGAATTTAAACCAGGTGTCATTCTTTTCTTCGGAATTGAACCATCAACCCTGGAATTTCCTTTACAATTCCCGAACTACCAGTTACAGTCATACAATAACCAGACATACCTCAGTGCCCCCCCGTTAAAAGACCTTGCAGCAGATGTTGACAAGAAGAAGCAATTATGGGCCTGCTTAAAAAAACTATTCTCCATTTAAATTATTCCCGGATGCATGCTATCATCTTTGCAACAAACAATAAGAATAAGGTCGAAGAGATCAGATCGGTGTTAAAAGACTGTTTCCAGATCATCAGCCTTAAAGAAGCCGGAATAGAAATAGATATTCCCGAACCTTATGATACTCTGGAAGAGAATGCAAGGGAAAAATCGAACAGCATCTATGCACTTACCGGCAAAGATTGTTTCAGTGAAGATACAGGGCTGGAAGTGGAAGCATTGAATAATGAGCCGGGAGTAAGAAGTGCAAGGTATGCAGGTGATGAACACGATTTTAAGAAAAACACTGAGAAACTTTTACAGAACATGCAAGGCATTGATAACAGGAAGGCACGGTTCAGAACAGTGATTTCTTTAATGCTGCATGGTCAGGAACACCAGTTTGAAGGCACCTGTGAAGGAACCATTACCCAAAAAGAAACAGGGAGTGAGGGTTTTGGCTATGATCCTGTTTTTATTCCTGACGGTAGTCAAAAGACCTTTGCTGAAATGACCATGGATGAAAAGAATTTATTCAGTCATCGTAAAAAAGCCACCGTCAAATTCATCACATTCCTTAACAGCATCAATGGCAAGAATTAAATTAACCATACCTGGAAATATTATTGCATCGGTGGTTGTTCCGGTGCGGATCACAGATATCAATTATGGCAACCACCTTGGCAATGATGCTATCGTGAGCATTATTCATGAAGCAAGGGTACAATGGCTTTGTTCAAATAATTATTCTGAATTGAATATTGAAGGTACCGGTGTGATCATGAGTGATCTTGCTGTAGAATATGCAGGTGAATCCTTTTATGGGGATGAATTGCAGATTGATATTTCAGCAGGTGAACTAACAAAGGTCAGTTTTGAGTTGTATTATAATATCCAAACAACCCGTAATGAAGAACAAGTGCTGATCGCAAAGGCAAAAACAGGAATGGTATGCTATGACTACACTGCTAAAAAAGTAGTTGCTGTTCCGGATAATCTTAAAAAGATACTTGCTTAATCATTCCATATTTTCCAGCTCTCTTCGGCCTGGATCAATAACATTTCATAACCATTTTTGATAACAGCGCCCTGCTCCTCTCCTTTTTGAAGGAACGTTGTTATGGCAGGATTATAAACCAGGTCGTATAGCAAATGTTGTTTTGTTATGGCAGAATAAGGAATAGCAGGAAATGAGCTAACAGATGGATACATACCCAATGGAGTTGTGTTCACAATGATGTTGTGATCAGCAATGACAGCTTCGGTTAACTGTTCATAGGTGAGGGTTGAATCATGATGCAGGTCCCTGCTCACTATTGTATAACTGATGTTATTCTGCTGCAACACATATTTAACAGCTTCTGCAGCTCCCCCATTTCCCAGAATCAATGCTTTTTTATGAGAAGGTAGCAGCAGTGGTTTTAATGATCTTTCAAAACCTACAACATCGGTATTATGTCCGTAAGTTCTGTTTTTGGTGATCTTTATACAATTACACGCACTTAATCCCTTTGGGATTGCAGTTGAATCATCGAGGTATTTAAGTACAGATCTTTTATAAGGGATGGTAACATTCAGTCCACAGAGGTCAGGATTATTATTGATGATGGCGTGGATCTCTGCAATATTTTCAACGGGAAATAATTCATATACGTCATGCGATCCCTCTTTTTCAAATTTCTCATTAAAATATTTTTTTGAAAAAGAATGGCTCAGTGGATAACCGATGAGGCCATATAAACTCATTAAGCTGTTTCTTTATCCAGGTATAAATGAAAGGTATCTCCTCTTAAGCCGATACGCATTGCTTCCAATGGAATTACTTCTGAAGGTGCGATATTGCCAAGGTTCACATTACAACCGATCAGTTCGAGAAAATATAATTGCTGAGCCTTTTGCGGTGCTTCCCAGATTATTTTTTCTTCCGGTATCTGTGTGAGTATTTCCTGCACCAGTCCTTCCCTTACTTCACCACTTCCCCTGTAAATACCAACGTTACCCGCTTCACGGGCTTCTGCTATCACATAAGTGGCACCGGCATTCAATTCAGAACGCATGAGCTCGATCCATTTATAAGGAGGGATAATATGTGCTGCATCTTTACTTCCCACTTCGCTCAATACAACACCATGTTTGGTTAATTTTTCTATATAACCGCATTTTTCCGCATGAGGAATGGTGATAGAACCATCGCTTACTTCCATATAACTTACACCAAATTCCTTACAAACCTTTATATAATCATCGAACTGGTTCCTGATCAGGAACGCTTCGAACAAAGTTCCGCCGAAATAAATAGCCATATCATACTTACGATATACTTCCAGCTTTTCCTTTAAGTTAGGGGTTACGAAAGCAGTTCCAAAACCTAGTTTAACAACATCAACATGAGGATGGCATACACTCATGAAATTCTTGGCTTCTTCAACACTCAGCCCTTTATCCATTACCATTGTTATTCCATGGTCACGGGGCTTTGTATTTCTTTGCGGTATCTGTGTCAGGTTAAAATTCATGTTGTAGAGTATTTGCGGGCAAAGATATTCAAAGCAGGTTAAATGAAAAAAAGCATGGCACTAACGTGATTTTTTCTTTTTGTATTTGGCAATGATCTCAATTACCTGTTGATGCTGCAGGATAGAAGGATTGATTTCGATGAACTGTTTGATCAGCCTCGGATTGATGGCCATCCCGTTTTCGAGATAAATAAGTGCCTCTTTTATTTTCCCTGTAGCGAAAAGGAAAATACTTTTATAAAAAATGAATACCGGTTTTGAGTCCATTTGTTCCAAAGCAAAAGATGAATACTCCAGGCCTTCTTCAAACAATTCTCCTTTATAAAGACACCTGAGCAATTCGATCCATCCATTTGTATTCTTTGGCCTTACCCGTACCACATTTCCAAAATAGGTAATGGCTTCATCTATATTTCCAAGTTCCATATAACACCTTCCCATTGCAAGATTATAATCTGGCTGCATCTTATGAATCTTCAAAGCCGTATCCAGCACTTTTATGGCCTGGTTCCAGCTTCCTTCGTTCATATAGGTGCAGGCTATCTTATAAAGCATCTGGCTGTCTTCCGGATTCAGGTGGCTGGCCTTTTTATAATTGAACCTGGCCTGTGCGAAATTATCTAGCTTATCATAGCAATGGCCAATAGCTTCGTAAATAACTGCTTCCGGCATTGCCAGCTCCAGGACTTTCTCCAGCACATCAATTGCTTCTTTGAATTTGCGCAACTTGATATAGGCGTCCCCCATATTCCGGTAAGCAAAGTCAAATTTCTCATCAATTGCCACAGCATATTGATAAGCATCGATCCCTTTTTCGTATAGTTTTAGTCCCTGGTATGCAGCCCCTAAATTGAACCAGGCAAGCTCATTGAATGGAAATTCGTCAATGATCTGCTGGTGAAGTTTTATGCTTTCCTCATTCCTTCCAGTAAAATCTGTCCAGAAACATATTTTGTAAAGGGCTTCCTCGTTAGAAGGGTCAAGTTCCAGGATAAGTTTAAGACAATCGAATACCTTTTCAAAATTCTCATAGTCGTCATATACGTCTGCCAGCTCGAATAAAAGGTCAAGTTTTTCGTCACCTTCAAAATTACAGATTGCTTCTTCCAGGATTCTTGCTGCCTTTTCCTGCATATCCAAAGCCAGGTAAGCGTCTGTTTTAAGAATATAAAGTGAAGTATCCGTGCTATCAAATAACTCGGCCTGTTCAAGCACATATAAAGCCTCTTTATAATTTCGGAGAGAAATGAGAATATCTGCCTTTTTTATTAATAAGGCTCCAGAATACGGGTACTGTTCTATGGCAAAATTGACGGCCTCCAATGCCTGGCCAAATTGCTCTTTCTCATCAAAATAATCTATAATACGTTCAAAGCCATCTTCTTCAATGAATGAATGACTTTTACCTTCTTTTAGATTAGCATATTGCAGTAGCAATTCTTTAAGTTCTTCGCGGTCTTGCCGGTATGGGTATTTACTCATTGGATAATAGGTTATCGTAATATAGGGATAATTTAAATAATTTCAAGTTTTTTTATACCAAATCTTAAAAAATAGCGTTCCTGATTTAATTCCCCTAAAAAATAGTTTGATGAGCGGTTGTTTATTATTGGATAAATATTAATATATTTGTAACAATTAATTAAACGCAAAATGAGTAAAATAGCCAAAAAAATACTGCTGATGAGTATTCTTACCGGTACTATGCTCGTGTCTTTTGCTGATAGAGGTATAGGTAAGAAGTCAAAAAGTAAAGTGTTGCTGAATATCAATACCAATAACTCCATTAAAAATTCTATTTCATTTAATTTAAAGGCCGGCCTTAAATATAAAGGAAGTTTACTTTCTAATGTTCAACAACAGAGCAATTCTTTTACATCTACAGAACTTGTAACTTATCAAAAAGGAAACAGTATTTATATAATTCCTTACAAACAGAAGATCATTGTTCCTGAAGTAAGGCAAGGATATACCGGTCTTAAACTGATAATAAAAACTAATTAAAATATTAAAACCGCATTCAGCGGTTTTTTTGTGTACTCATTTATCCTTTCTTCAGCTGTTGGTTCTCTTCATAGGTCATGGTCCTGTAACCCGTTTTGGGAACATCAAATTTACTATCTGGTATTGATTCATAACTTATTCCTGTGAGCGCATATTTAAATCTCAGCTTTCCGGATTCAAGTTCATACTGAACAGGTATTCCAGGCAAATGCTTAAAAGCGTTATAATATTCTTTGTTTGACGTCATCTGCCCAGCTGTGAAATACACAATAAATGTCTTTCCATCATCCAGCGTTGCTGTTGCTTTTTTACATTTATAAGTTCCGATCATTTGTTCATTATCATCAATACTGAATTTCATATTCTGGAAATACTGGTTTTTTTGTGCCCAGTTATCCTTTGTCAGTGTGATCATTAGTTTCTGACCGCTGTATTCTTTCAAAATATAACCCTTACCTGTCTTTGAATCATATATGTTAGATTCCGTACCTAATGAGTTCACCATATTACTCCTGCTCTCATTTCCTTTGATATATATTGTAAGTACGGCACCCTCGAGTGATTTAGATAATGAAGGTTTATCATTAACAGATTCAATGGAAATATTGTAAGTCAAAGTTGCTTCATTAATGGGCTTTTGAGCAAAAGAGCCTACCAACAGAGTAAGGATAAATATGCTGAATAACAGGGTTTGTTTCGCAATTTTCATTTGTCTAAAAAATTATTTATTAAAGATAGTACAAACGCCTTCCAAATACTTAATAATACGTTAAACGAAAAAACCTGCACTTGAATTATGCAGGTTTTTATAAGATCGTTAACGAAATCCTATCTGTTGCCGGGCTTATTCTTCATATCCTGCAGCTTCTTCTGCTGAGCCTGCATGGTTTCCATTCGTTCCTGTAGTTTTGATTTTTTGACCGGCTTTTTCCTGTTCTCGGTCATTTGCGCCATTATCTTATCATGATCAATAATGTATTTTTGAATTACGATCTGGAGAATAAGAGTTATAGTATTTGAAACTGTATAATACCAGGTTAACGCTGCCGGAAGCTTATTGAATATTCCCAATAAAAGAACAGGGAAAATATATGGCATATATTTCATTACGGGATTACTGTTATCCTGCATATTGCTCATACTGTAAATAGAGATCAATAAACTGGTAATAACTGCCAGTAAGGTAAACAGGCTTACATGATCGCCATAAAATGGTATAGAAAAAGGTAACTTTAATATTGAATCATAAGTAGCAAGGTCGTTTGCCCATAAAAAACTCTTCCCACGCAAATCAATGTTTGACTGGAAAAAATAATATAGCGACATGAAGATTGGTATCTGTAGCAAAGCCGGGAGGCAGCCTCCCAGTGGGCTTACGCCGGCGGATTTCCATAATTTCATCTGCTCCATACTGAATACCTGCTGGTCGTCTTTGTATTTTAATTTCAATGCATCTACTTCCGGCTTCAATACTTTCATTTTTGCACCACTCAGGTAACTTTTATACAATATTGGGGAAGTTATCAAACGAATCAGCAAGGTAACCAGCAGGATCACAATCCCCATGCTTGCTACATATTTCTGGAGAAAATCAAAAATCGGCAATAAGAAATACCTGTTAATGTATTTTACAAATGCGAAAACACCGCTACCATATGGTACAATATTCTCCATTTTATTATCATATTTCTTGAGGATATTAAAATCGCTGGGACCATAATAAAATTGTAATGGCACTGTTGCATTGCTGCCAGGAGTAAGTTTTATTTTAGCATTCGTTACAGCCCTGGTAATGTAATGACTGTTTGAATCCTTGGGAACTGTCCAGGTGACATCTGCATTTGAAAAATTGTTTTTAGCCACCAATGCAGTTGCAAAAAACTGTTGCTTTACACTGATCCAGCTAACGGGTTTACTGAAATCCTTATCGTCACCGTTTCCGATATATTCAAAATCGTAATCACCATTCTTTACATAGCTGATAAGCGTTTGCGATTTTTCATAATCATGGTTCTTTTCTATTTGCCCTGCTTCAGCCTGCCACAATAAACTGATCGTGTTTTGGGTAAAGAATTTATCAGCGCCGTTAAAAGACAAATTAAGATCCACCATGTAATCCTTGTCTGGGATTGTATATTGGTGAACCAGTTTGTGTCCCGATGAATCTCCTGCAGTAAAAGTTATTGTTTTGCTGTTATCAGCATTTGTTACAACCGGTGATGCTGTGAAGAAAATATTATCTGTTTGTGCAGTTCCATTATCACCCGTATTGATGGTATAAGCAAGTTTATTAAAATCACCGCTTTGAAGGAATACAGGGCTGCCATCGATCTTTTTATGTTTTTTTAATTCAACATTTTTGGGCTGGCCACCTTTATTGGTAAAAGATATTCTCAAGACCTCAGTTTCAACAGTTGTTAATTGTTCTGCCTGCAAAGGTTGTTGAAATGCAAGGTTCTGCTTTTGTGTTTTGAGGGAATCTGCTTTCAGCGAGTCAAGCTTGGCTACAACCGGGTCGACTTTAGGCTTAGTGGCAGCAATTGAATCCGCGATCCGTTTTTGTTCTCCCTCGTATGCCAGGCGGCTTCTGCTGTTAAGAACAAACATTCCAATCAATAGTACCCCTATCAATATAAAGCCAATCACTGTATTTCTATCCATTCCCATATTGTGTATTTAGGATTGCAAAGGTAATTAGTTTACCCATTGCACAATTGGTTTGCAATAAAAAAGCCCTTTGTACAAAGGGCTTTCTGTAAATATTAAGTTCTTTTTATTTTTTCGCAGCAGGTGCGGCAGCGGCCGGAGCAGCGGCAGCAGGAGCAGCAGCAGTTGGTGCAGCAGCTTCTTCCTGTTTCAACTGGCGTGTCATTGTAACAGATGCTATTGGTATTCTTGGAGAGTTCAATACTTCCATATTTTCAGCAATCACATCCTGTACCCTGATGTTTCCATTGAGTTCAAGGTCATTGATATCAACATCGATATGTTCCTTTAAATACTTTGGAAGTGTTTTAACTTTTAGAGATTTCATTTTAGTAACCAGCTTACCTCCCGCTTTAACGCCTGCCGGAGTACCAACATACTTTAAAGGCAAAGAAGCTATTACTTTCTTATCTTCTACCAATTCCAAAAAGTCAACGTGAATTAATGCATCGGTAACTTTATCAAACTGTATATCTTTTAAAATACAGCGATAAGATGTTCCATCTACTTTTACGTCTGCAAGCATAAATTGTGACGTATAAACGATTCCCCTGAATGCTGATGCAGGTGCAAAGAAATTGATCTCTGATTTACCACCGTAAATTACACCAGGCACCAGTTGCTGAGAGCGAAGTTGGCGGGTGGATTTTTTTCCGCTGTCGGTCCTCAGTTGTCCTTCGATTGTAACTGATTTCATTGTTTAATTATTTTTTAATGAGGCGCAAAGGTATGGAAAATGCATTGAAGTTCAACGCTTCTTATCGATCTTTTTGAGTTACCGGCGCACGAGCCTAACGATAAGAAAACCAGCAAATTATCATTTATTTAGCTTGGCTCTTCCTCTTATAAACAAGCTATTGATGCTCTTATTTTCATAGGCGTTTCTTATAGTAACCGCAAAAAGTTCGTCAGTTGACACCACTTTTATCTTTTTTGAGCCAGGCTGCACCGGTATCGTGTCGCAAACCACTAATTCTTCCAGTACACTGTCCTCAATATTTTTATAAGCATTCCCACTTAAAACCGGGTGTGTACACAATGCCCTTACGCTCCGTGCACCTTTTTCTTTCATCAGTGCTGCACTCTTGGCGAGCGTCCCCCCTGTGTCGCATATATCATCAATAAGCACTACGTCCCTGTCTGTAACATCACCGATCAGTACCATACTGGCGATCTCGTTAGCACGCTTGCGATGCTTATCACAGATCACCATTTCACATTCAAAATAGGTAGCGATCTCCCTTATCCGGTTTGCGCTGCCAACATCCGGTGCTGCAAAAGTCAGATTTTCGAGTCTTAAATTTTCTATATAAGGAATGAAGATAGCAGAAGAATCAAGATGGTCAACCGGTATATCAAAATAGCCTTGTATCTGTGGTGCATGCAGATCCATGGTTATGATACGATCTGCTCCGGCGGCCACCAGCATATTTGCAATAAGCTTTGAACCGATCGCCACACGAGGCCTGTCTTTTCTATCCTGCCTTGCAAAACCATAATAAGGAATTACAGCAATCACTTTATATGCGGAAGCTCTTTTCGCCGCATCGATCATCAGCAATAATTCCATTAGGTTATCGGTAGGCGAACATGTGCTTTGTATCAAAAAAACAAACCTGCCCCTGATGCTTTCCTTGAATTCAACTCCTATTTCACCATCACTAAAACGCTGGATATTTACCTTACCCAATGGCTCCCCGAATTTCTTTGCGATTTTCTCTGCCAAATACTGTGAGCCCGTGCCGGAAAATATCTTTGCGTTCGATTCCATGTAAATAAATATTACAGTTGAATGAATAAATGTTTTGCGAAAATACAGTTAGTTTAGTTCACATAAATTTGAATTTATGGAAAATTTTCAGACCTCTTCTGTACCCATCAGGAACTGGGCTTCTGATGATCGGCCAAGAGAAAAGATGTTCCATAAAGGATCGTCTGCATTAAGTAATTCCGAACTACTTGCAATCCTTATCAATAATGGCAATAAAGAAAGATCAGCCGTAGATCTGGCTAAGGAAATTCTCAAATTGTGCGCTGATAACCTGGATGAACTGGGAAAGTTATCACTAAATGACCTGCAAAAGATAAAAGGGATCGGTATAGCAAAAGCAGTAACCATATGTGCAGCTCTAGAACTTGGAAGAAGGCGACAGGCATCATCTTTATTGGTTAAAACGGCAGTAAGAAGCAGCCAGGAATTAGCTGAATACCTGAGAATATCATTTAAGGATTTTAATTATGAGGTATTTGCAGTAGTATTCCTGAATAGAGCAAATAAAATAAAACACTTCGAAATTGTGAGCCGGGGCGGCATTACCGGTACTGTTGCAGATCCCCGTTTGATCTTAAAAAAGGCCATTGAGGAAGAAGCAACCTCCATCGTGCTAAGCCATAATCATCCCTCCGGCAGCCTGAAACCAAGCAGGGCTGATGAAGAAATAACACAAAAAATAAAGCAGGCTGCAAAATATTTCGATATCAACGTGCTTGATCACATAATAGTGAGCGACGAGGGATATTACAGTTTTGCGGATGAGGGTATTATGTAGTGAAAGGTTCTAAGCCTGTGCTGCAGGCCCTCCAAAATTAAAAGGGATTTCCACTGCTTCCATATCCTGGATATTGCCATTGGAAGCTTCGAACTTTTTAATATTATCTATCATCGCTTTCATAAAGCGCTTTGCATGAAATGGGGTCAATATTATCCGGTTCTTAACCCTGCTTTTAGGGGTGCCCGGCATTACGTTTACGAAGTCAATTACAAATTCGGCATGACTATGAGTTATTATGGCCAGGTTAGCATACGTACCTTCAGCTACTTCTTCTGATATTTCAATGTTCAATGCTGCAGGCTGCTGCTCATTTGAGTTGCTCATATAAATTAATTTGAAACAAAGATAAAAACAAAAAGCTCCCTTACAGGAGCTTTTTGAAATATAAATAGGTTGCCAGATTATCTTGGTCCGAGATAGTTCAATGTATCAACCCACATTCTTGAAGATGCAGGCAGGAATGTACCACCAGCACCAAGGTTGTATCCAAAATTAGCAAAGATCGTTTTGCTTAATGGATCGTAATGGCTGTTATAACCGGCATTGTCAAAGCCCTTGCCCATACTATATATAGAAGCAGCTGGCACATATGAATTGTCAACAACAACAGCATTGGTTGCAACATCTATAGTATAACGTGGCTCCTGAGCTGAGAAAGCCGTAATTGCAGAACCCGTTGACCATGGATGATAGAAGCCACCAAAGTCAGGTGAGAACATTTTAACAGCATTAGCGCTTACTGTCCACATTTCAACTTCAATTTCATACCAAGGGTATGTAGGAGCTGAAGTTGGGTGATAGAATTTACCATGCAGGTTGTAAACACCATCATATGGATTTTTCGCACCAAGAGTCATGATAACTGTTCTATGCTCTGCACTTAATTTACTACCTGCATCAGCAGAAGTAATAGTGAAAGCCAGGCCATAAGAAGTAGCTGGATCCAAAACTGTAGCATCCGGAACAGTTACTGTGATACTTTTTGCAAAGTCGCCACTTTCCAGTGTTATAGTATAGTTGCCACCTTCACCGCCTGTTAGGGGAGTGTTGATTGTGTACCAGCTATCAGGAAGCCTTTCAAGAGGACTACCGCCACCTGCTACTAACACATCATTGTACATACGAAAAGCTGCAGTGTCATCACTTACAGTGATGGTCATTTTCTTGTTCAGCTCTGCATTGTTGGGGATATCCCTGCGGAGATCAGCTGCAGTGACCGTTTGTGGCGTTGCAACGAAATCGATCGCATTCTTGTTAAGGCCGGGCTCCATCTGGGTTCCCCCGTTCATAACTTTTACAATTGTATTACCTGAGTCTCCAACACCATTTACTTTGTCAGATTTTTTACAGGAGGCAAATATCGCCACCCCGGCAAGTACAACTGCAACTTGTTTTGTGATTTGTGAATATTTCATATTTTTTATTTTAACTGTAATGCAAATTGTTAGCCAGATTATGGTTGTTTATCCCACCACACTCGTGTATCCTGATCATCACCACCTATATTCTGGGCGGCAATCGTTACCTGCTCAAGGTTGGTACTATACTCAGTTGGGCCATATGTAAAACGTCGTGGAATAGCTGTATGTGATGTAGCAGGGAAAACTGACGGTTTCAAATCCGGCATGTGATGGATAACTCCATTAACATCTTTATATTCAGTCCTGCGCCAGTTTGCATAAGCCTGATTAGCGTTAGGATAGAAGGCTAAATATTGTTGCAATTGAATTCTTAATAGTTTTGTCGGTGTTAAGGCATTTGAACCAGCAACACTTGAACCACCAATAGATGCAACTCCTGCTCCAGTATTATAGTTGGCAGGACCTGTAGTCAAATAATTAGCTGGCATCGTAACACCCCACTGCTCGAATGATAAGGTGACACCTGCATCATATGCAGCCTTATCATCGCCAGATATCCATCCCCTTTGAATAGCTTCTGCCTGCGCAAGAAGTACCGAAGCGGAATTAATAAACACATACACTGAGTTAACATCTTTCCACGCAGGGGATAATATCTTCGCATATGTAACATTAGTTGGTGCCGCAGCAGCAAGACCATAAGGAACACCATTATTATTAGACCCAAAAGCGCCTATCCTTGTATCGGAAAGTCCTTGTAATAAGTCAGTCATTGTTAAAGACTCCCCTAAGTCAGCACTGTTACCAGTACCATACCATGGGCTATTATAATTAGTAGTATTTCCTCCGTACTTTAACTGGAAATTTTCTGAGTTGGAAGTCATAAATGGACCGCTAGCAGCTGAAACAAACTCAGTTGCAGCGTAATCACCGGCGTTAGGATAAACTTTACTCAGCCTTAAAGCCAATATCATATGCAAAGAATTACCAAATTTTCTCCATTTCGACATATCTCCGCTATAAATAAGGTCCCCTTTGATTGGCAATCCTTGGTCGTCAATTTGTGCAACTGCTTCTCCCAATTCTTTCAGCAGGTCTTTGTAGATATCTTCCTGCCTATCGTATTTAGGATTAGGAATTGTTAACCCCTGAAGGGCTTCAGAATAAGGCATATCACCCCATCTGTCTGTAAGTATAGAAAATATATAAGCTTTCAGTATCCTTGCAATTGCTATCTGATTAGCATTTGAACCTGAATTGGCAGCCGCAGGTATTGTTGCAGGATCAGTATTACGATCTATTATTTTTTTAAGATCATATAAAGGGCCTGAATATGCAGCAGATGAATTTACCTGCGGAACAGTATATCTAGATAACCCTGGATATGTAGGCTCAGAAAAATACTGAACAAAGAAACCCGCATCTGTAGTCGCGGCGGCATCATTGCTGGCAAAAGTCCTGGAACCAAGCCTTGTTTCAACAGCTGAAAGCAAATTTGCTGTTTCTGCATAAGTACTTCCATTAGGATCAACGTTAGTGTCGCCAAAATCCTCCAGCTTTTTACAACCGCTGTTCAGGCCCAACACAATAACTCCTGTCAAGAAGTATCCGATTATTTTTGTTGTTGTTTTCATCATAAAAATTTTAATTATTTCAATAGATTATCAGAATCCAAGTTTCACGTTGATACCAAGAGACCTTGTTCCTGGCAACTGCCCATCTTCACCATAATTGGTAGAAATTTCTGATGGATCAAACCCTTTTGCCTTTGAATAGATCAGCCATGGGTTTCTTGCGATGATAGAAACTGTTGCACTGTTCAAATATTTACCTATTCCAAGTCTTTCAACCGGTATCCTGTAACCAAGGCTGAGCTCCCTTAATTTTACGAATGTAAGGTCTTCGATGTATGGCTCAGCAATATTATCTCCGTAAGAGAACTGTTGGAAATAATCCCTTGCTTTTACATAATAATCAACTGGCTTACCTGTTGTTTCATCAATTCCAAATACGTGAACACCACCACCGTCAGCAACTTCATCCCTGATCGGGTTTCCTTTATCGTTCAAAGTAGCTGTTTCTTCATACAATCCTGTACCAAATCCATAGTACTTAGACAATGAGAAGAATTTACCACCATGAGAATAATCGATGTTAACATTGATCACGAAATTCTTGAATAAAGTAAGTGTATTCTGGAATCCTCCCGTATAATCAGGCAATACATTACCAAAGTGTACAAGGTTTGGATCTTTTACATAGATACCATTACCATCAAGGATCGGCTGGTGAGTGACTGAATCTCTCAGGAAACCATATCCAACAAGCTGACCCCATTGCTGACCTACTTCATTAACTACGTAAGCAGCTTGTCCTGCCTGGCCATTAGAAATAGCAAGTGTCCTTTGAATATCTTTATAAATTGATACAACTTTATTATCTAAGAGACGTCCCCATGTTGCATTAAGCGTCCATTCAACATTTTTCATTTTAAGGATGTTCAATGTCAACTGAAGATCGATACCCTTTTTCTTTACTTCGCCCGCATTAACACTGGCTGAAGTAAAACCTATACCTGGGTATGTCGTGGCATTGTAAGGGAAGTCCTTATTCGTGCGATCCCAATAAGTGGCTGACAAACCAATTCTGTTCTTTATAAAACGAAGGTCAAGACCGATTTCTTTTTCTGCATTGTTTGTACCATGAAGATCTGTTAGAAACCTATCTGGTTCTGTAACGAGCCTTATTCCACCAGGCCAAAGAATAGGATAAGTAGTTGGGTCATACGTAACAGAATTCTGATAAGCAGTAAGCGATGTTAAAATCTGGCCGTATGAAGCTCTGATCTTACCATAGCTAAGGAAAGTAGGGGCATTTTTATTGATCAGGTCGCTGAATACAAATGAAGCGCCAATCGATTTGGTATTAATACTGAATCCTGGAGCTTCTGTTGAAAGATAATCTTTTCTGAAAGTACCTTCAACAAAAAACAGGTTACGCCATCCGAGGTCAGCACGAATGAACAAACCACGACCTTTACTATTTGTTTGTGTACGTCTTTCAGCTGGTTGGCTCTTAGAATTTGGAATTTGGAATTCATCTGCAACAATCAAACCACCAACGGAATTCCAGTTAAAAACGTCCTGATTTGATTTTGTTATAACGATACCACCATTTGCGTTGATAACAAAATCTTTGATCTTTTTCCTGTAAGATCCAAGTAACTCATAATTTTGAGTATTAGCATAAGAATTACCAAAAGCATAACCCTGCCATGTTGCTGCCCTGTTGGCAATTGTCTCCCAATAACCAAAACCAGCCAAGGTATTACCTGCAACACTGGTCTCAAGTGCTTTATACTGTCTTGTTTCACTGTTAGTAGTAAGTTGGTTCTTACGATAAGTAAATTTGATATTCAAATCATTATTCACTTTGTAGGTCAAAGAAACATCCCCAAACACACGATCTCTATTGTTATAGTTATATATGTTATTCTGCCATCCATAAGGATTGAACCAGTAATAGCTCCTGTAGAACAAATTAGGGTTAGCCGGGTTATAAAGGCTTGGATTACCATGGTTCCATGTAGCCAAAATTCCTTGTGGAGTTTTTACATTAGCAAATTCCCTCAGGATGTTCATATCAATATCCCTGTGGAACCACTGGTTCAAAGAACCTGATGTGTTATTTGCATATGTGTCATCATTCTCTGCATTACTTTTTTGGTTTACATAATTGATATTCGCCGCTACAGTCCACTTAGATGTCAAGTCAACAGAAAGAGATGTATTCAATGTATTTCTCTTTAAATAAGAAGTTGGGATGATACCTTTCTGATCAAGGTTTGTATATGATACCCTGAAATTATAACCTTCTGCACCTTTGCTGAAGCTTACATTATTCATTTTGGTAACACCTGTATTAAAGAAATCCCTGGCGTTGTTTGGCTGAGGAGTCAACTTAGCTGTTTTGAAAGAACGCTCTGTTCCAGGATACCAAGCATACCAAGGAATATATTCCTGACCTACCATGCGAGGTCCCCAGCTTTCATCTTCCTGGTAGTCTGGATAGTATTTACCATCCAATGCAGCCCATCCTGCAGGGTGATAACCCGGGATATAATGGAATTGAACCATATCCGGACCAGGCTGAGAGTTAGGATCACTAACTGCACCAACACCGCCAGCATATGAATTCTGGTAATTAGGCATAATATATACTTTGTCAAATTGTACACCGCTGTTGATCTCAATACCTAAACCTGAACCACGCTGGCCTCTTTTAGCTTTTTTGGTATTGATAACGATCGCACCATTTACACCCTGTGGACCAAACAACGCAGCTGCTGCAGGACCCTGAAGTACTGTTACGTCTTCAATATCGTCTGTGTTAATATCATTTGCACTTGCAATGATGGTACCATCAACAACGTACAACGCACCGCCCCCTACTCCTGCTATACCATTTTCACCACGAAGCCTTACTACGTTATCAACGCCCAATTTACCGTAAGACTGGCTCCTAACCTGGATACCAGCGACTTTACCAGCCAACGCGTTGTTTACGTTTGACTGGCGGATCGTATTTAGCTGTTCGCTAGCCACGTTCTGTACGTTAGAAGACTGGCTCCTCAGTGTACGTCTTGTCTGGAATGCGCTTGTTACAATTACTTCCTTAATTGTATTAGCTTTTAATTCCAAAGTTGTTGAAACATTGTTCATTGCTCCCACAGGAACTTCAACTGCGTCGTAGTTTAACTGGGAGATAACCAATACGTCATCTTTATTTACCCTGATGCTGTATTCGCCGTTAACATCAGTAGTTACACCCGTTTTTCCGCCCTTCAGCGAGACAGATGCAAATGGTACTGGTTTACCGGTATTATCGGTAACCTTTCCGGACACCACCCGGCTCTGAGCAAATGCCAATACTCCACTGAGCATTAGCACTGTAAACAGTGATAAAAATCTTCTCATGTGCGATTAATTAAGTTTAATGATGTGTAAAAATAAGGATATTTTGTTAACGCCAAAGAATTGTTAATTCTTTTTTAATTAAACTGATCCTCACCGTTTAATAGGACAAACGGTAAATCTCAATTGCTGCACGGTTAACAAAAAAAGTTAAAATCTTTAATCACTAAACTTATCTGCCAGGATTTTAAAAACATGTTCAGAGGTTTAGAATCCAAAAATAATTGAAAAGTATTTGATAATCAGGGTACTTACAGGGTGCTTTCTCTTATCAAAAAGTTAAAACCGGTAAATGACCTGGAGTTTTACCTCCGTTTTCCGGTTTCCATTGATCTCATCCAGTCCTGAACCAATGGATGTACGCTCGGGATTGATCGTTTGGGCAATCCTGGCCCAAACAGAAAGTTTCCTTGTTATATCATAATTCAGGTTGAGGTAATACCTGTATCCTTTTTCGTAGAACACGGGAATAGAAAAGCTGTACAATACATCATTTTCATAGGCATATAGCCGGCTATTGTAATCATCGGTTTCAAAATACTGCAGGCGTATATTGGCTGAAAGTGGCTTCAGCAGGGGCTTATAAAGAACATCCGCATATAACAATATCCCCTGCCCGGGATCCGGCCCACGCTTACTGAACCATACCATCTCTGCCCGGCTGCGAAAAGTGAATGCCTGGTTGATCTTATAAGCAAACTGGGTGCGCCAATTCTGTCTTGGCGGATCTAAAACGGGATAAAGCACAAAATCTTCACCGGTCAGGTTGAGGCCCTTGGATTCTTTCTTATATCGGCTGTAAATTTCCAACTGCTTGCTGGGCCTGTATGTGATCTGTACAAAATAGTCCGCCCCAGTTGATGGAGCATTTACGCCAAATTTTAACCACGGCGATTTAAACATGTCTACAAATGCATCTACCTGCCATTGAGAGGCCGGCCGTATACTGATCCCTGCAAAAAATCCCTTTTCATTGGTGGGATAAGTACTTTCTGTAAATGCATTCGTGTACAACGACTGGTATTCCTTTGTGATATTCCGGTAAAGAAAACTCATGTCAACATTTGGCGAAACACTGATCAGGACTCCATTTACGAATGCCAGCCCTTTTTTTCCATTGCTCGCCAATTCTCCAAAAATGTGGAGATTCCTGAAGGTATAACTGTAATCAAAACTATAATTACCAAAACTCTTACCGGACAGTGCAAATTTGTTATAGGGCTGAGCATCTTTTACGATCGGGTATTTGAAGTTGTAATGAATGGCATTTACCCCGATATGCAACCTGTTGAATTGAAATGCCAGGTTGCCTCCAAATGCGATCTGTCTCTGAACGCCTTTGTCATCTACTTCACTTTTGGTGCGATGATAACCTGACGTTTGTAATGACGAAACGATATCTTCATTTGTGAGCGAATCAGCCGCAACAAAATTTGCATCCAGCTTCCTGAAAGACCCAAAGACAGTGGCTTCCCAGTTATTTTTACCAATAGTGATCCCTACTCCACGATGAAAGTTGATCTCACCTGCCGAATTGTATGGACGTAATACAGTTGATTGCCTTTTTGTATTCGTAATATCCGGCCCTTTTTTAAATGCCAGGCTTTGCCATTGTGTTAAGCCCTGCCCCATATTCACTGTGTAATCTCCAAGCGCCAATGATTTTACAATCCCAAGATTTCTTAAAAAGACATGAGCAGAATAAAAATCAAAACCTGATTTCTGGTTTCCTTTAAAAAATTGTTCCCCTGCATCTTTCTCTGCAACGATCCCGTATTGTAGCAGGTTCTTGTAAACATATTTATATCGCAATAATAATTTCTGTGGGGAACCAGGATAGTAGCTGCTTGTGCTTGCATGATCGGCCAGGTAACCTCTAGATCTTTCCAGCACCTGTGTAACTCTTACCAGGAGACTACGCTCACCTCCTCTCAGCCTGCGTCCCAGGCTTTCAAACAAACGTGCATCATTACTAACGGTAACATAAGGCCGTAGTTTACGGATCGTTTGGATATCCCATCCCGGCACTGCCTGCAGCTCATATATGTTCAGCAATTTTCCCATGAGCGTCCTGTACAGGATAAGGTTCTGTATCTGAACAGGATTCAAAACCTTTAATTCTTTCAGTACATTTTCATCTGCTGTATTCAGGTTCACAGGATTTTTCAGGAACTGTACCATTTCCTGCAGGTAAGAATCATCTTCGGTTTCCAGGTCCTCATTGTTCTCGGTAATATTTTCAAGTTGTTGTTCTGTAGTTGTAGAAGGAATTTCGGGGACCTGTGCAAACAGCAGGTTCCCGGTGATGAAAAAAGCAATAAGCAAAAATGATATTCTCATTATTTCTTCCCCTTAAAATTTCCGATCAATAATATACCGGGTGAAAAGCCAAGCTGCGGATGATAATTTGCAGCGATATCAAGACGCAGGTTTTTCCAGGCAACACCAACACCTGCAAACCCGCTGGTAGTCTCACTTACAAAGCCACCACGTACAAAAAACTGTTTTTTGAACATGTATTGAATACCTCCTGTAACATTCACTGGCTTATCTTCTTCTTTAATGATCTCGGCACTTACATAAAAATTTTCTGAGGCATCATACCCTATTCCCATCTTATATGCAGCAGCAAGTTTTTCATCACTTGATTTTCCAAGTTTTCCGCCGATCGGGTTATAGATATGAATACCGCCACTCAGCTTATCAGAAAAATGAACAATAGCACCAGCTTCGAAGTTTATCGTTGAAGCATTGCCGTAAGTTGGAATGCGGTAACCATAATAATTGAACTGAATACCGATATCCAGTTTGTTTCCCAGGCTACGGCTATAAGCCAGGCCGATCTTATTGTCATTAAAATTTTTGAACCCGGAGTAGTTCAACTGCAAGCCAAAATTGCCCAAGGAAGTGGGAAGAGCTGCAGCCACAGCATATAAACTTGTTTCAGAAAGCATGAACCTTCTTTCAGCATATACTCCAACAGCAGCAGATTTTAATGATGAAAGCGCCGCCTGGTTGCTGCCGAAAGAAAACACATCAACCTGTTGTTTGCTGTAAGCACCCAGACTGATATATGGCATGCTTACAGAATACCTGAGTGATTGCGCAGATAATTCACATCCAAAACAGCAGATCATGATGGCAAAAAAAGCAGCTCGTTTTTTCAAAGCATCCTGTTTATTTATACCAAGTTAGTCAAATTCAATTTACTACCGGAACTTTCAAATGCACAGGTCATTAATATTTGTTCACATCAAATGTTCCTGGCAATATTTATAGGCTGATCGCAGATCTTTGTAGCTCTTTGTTTTTTTAAGAGCATAAAAACGATATTTTTTGTGCCATTTTTAATTTTTCTTTTTAGGATCGCCACGAATTCTTGTCATTTCATTTCCTGGGAATGCTTTGTCACACTTTTGTGACATTTTTATTTTTTCACAATCTGTGACATTTTCTTTTTTTATTAATCTGTAACATTTTCTTTTTTTATTAACCTGTAACATTCATTTACACCAATTTTTGTATCATGTATTCAAGCCAGGTTAAAATTTTGATCCTGATTTCCGCAAGACATATGTTAATTTTGCGGCCATGAACATATTAGATGGCAAAATCGTTTCCCAGGCTGTAAAAGACAGTTTAAAAGAAAAATTAATTTCCCTTAAAGGCCAGCATAAACGAGCCCCCCACCTGGCTGCAATATTGGTAGGTACCAATGGAGCAAGTGAAACATATGTAGCCAGTAAGATCAGGAACTGTGCAGAAGTAGGTTTTACCAGCAGCCTCGTAAGACTGGAGGAAAATGTTTCGGAAGAAGGGTTACTAAAGGCCATCAGTGATCTTAATAATAATGATGAAATAGACGGGATACTCGTGCAGTTACCATTGCCGGCACATATCAGCGAAGAAAAAGTGATCAATCTTATCTCGGCAGAAAAAGACGTAGATGGCTTTCATCCTTTGAGCACCGGCAAAATGGTACAAGGCCTCCCAACTTTTATTCCCGCAACGCCATATGGTATCATGCTGATGCTGGAACATTATAAAATTGAAACCCAGGGAAAGCATGCAGTAGTGATCGGCAGGAGCAATATCGTGGGCAGACCTATAAGCGTTTTGCTGAGCCTGAATGCAAACCCCGGCAACTGCACAGTAACTGTTTGTCATAGCCGTACAAAAAATCTAAAAGATATCTGTTTGCAGGCTGATATTATTGTAGCTGCATTGGGAAAACCCGGCTTCCTTACTGAAGACATGGTAAAAGAAAATGCGGTTGTAATAGATGTTGGTATCACAAGAGTTCCTGATGCAACAAAAAAATCCGGGTTTGCCATCAAAGGCGATGTTGACTTTGACAAAGTTGCAGCTAAGTGCAGTTACATAACACCTGTACCCGGGGGTGTTGGCCTGATGACCATCGCAGCATTATTGATGAATACTTACAACGCTTACCTGCAAAGAAAATCATAGCATACATTGAATACTACGATACATATGGATCAGCAACTTCCCGTAATGGAACATTTTTACACCTTACAGGGCGAAGGATTTCACCAGGGAAGAGCAGCATATTTCATCAGGCTTGGTGGCTGTGATGTTGGCTGTATCTGGTGCGATGTGAAAGACAGCTGGGATGCATCCAAACATCCGTTGATGAGCATTGAAGAACTTGTTTCTACCGTAAAAAAAACGGCAGCAGAAATGGTTGTGATCACAGGCGGCGAACCGTTGATGCACAACCTGGATATGCTGACAAAAGCATTACAATCGGCAGGATTGGAAACAAACATTGAAACCTCAGGAGCACATCCATTGAGTGGATCATGGAACTGGATCTGTCTTTCGCCCAAAAAATTCAAAGCACCTGTTGAAGGAGTTACGGCTTTTGCCAATGAACTGAAAGTTGTGATCTTTAATAAATCTGATTTTGAATGGGCAGAAAAATATGCTGCACTTGTTCCGGCATCCTGTAAACTTTACCTGCAACCTGAATGGGATAAGGCCAGCGTCATGACTCCTTTGATCATAGAATACATCAAACAACATCCTGCATGGGAACTTTCGCTGCAGATACACAAATACATTAATGTTCCATAATAATTCAAAAATTTTTAGATGTGATGATTTGGAGATTAATCGCCTGTTCCCTTACATTATAAAATCTGCTGATTTTCAAATCATCAAATTATTAACAAAGCTTCAATACCCGATACCCTTTTTAGTTTTAACTTCATCCAATAGATCCAACAATGAAAAAGTACAGGACAGTTTATTTCAGGCACGCTTCATTATTCATCCTATCTGTGTTTTCGTTTTTATTATCTGCTGCCCAGTGGTATGATCCTGAAAAGGTAAATAAAAAAGCGGGCGAGATCTACGGTACAGCATATGAAGAAGCCCAGGATGGCAAATTCAGTGAAGCCCTTGTACATCTTGAACAAGCCCTCAAACTGGACCCTAAATTCCTTGATGTTTATCTTTCACGTGCAAGTGTGTATGCAGCTTTAAAAAACTACCCAGCTTCCGTAAAAGATTTTGAAACTGCTTTGAAAATGGATTCTGTTTATTCAAAGACCTACCTGCTTCCTTATTCCATTTCACTTGCAGGGGTAGGGAATTTTTCAAAAGCGCTCATTACTGTTAATGAGTTTCTCAGCAATCCAACACTCAATCAACAAAGTATCAAAGCAGGAAATTACCGCAAATCAGTTTTTGAATTTGCAGTGAATTATGAAAAGAAACATCCAATGGGCAATTATGTTTTTGCTCCACAAAATCTTGGGGACAGCATCAACTCGGCTGCACTTGAATATTTTCCTTCACTTACAATTGATGGAAGCCGCATGATATTCACGCGCCGGCTTAATAATGATGAAGATTTCTATGAAAGTAATTTCGAGAACGGAAGCTGGACAAAAGCAAAACCTGTTGGAGGAAAGATCAATACCAATCTAAACGAAGGAGCACAGAATATATCCCAGGATGGACAATGGCTGATCTTTACCGGTTGCAATTATCCTGAAGGCCAGGGAAGCTGTGATCTTTACATAGCGTATAAAACAAAAAACGGCGGCTGGACAGAACCCGAAAATATGGGGCCAATTGTGAATACTGATTTCTGGGAATCTTCTCCATCCCTTTCCCCGGATAAAAAGGACCTTTATTTTTCAAGCAATCAACCGGGAGGATTTGGGGGAAAAGATATCTGGGTTACCCATAAGCAGGTAAATGGAAGATGGGGAAGACCGGTGAATCTTGGCGAACCGATCAATACATCTGCTGATGAAAGCTGCCCGTTCATCCATGCCGACAATCAAACACTTTATTTCAACAGCAATGGCCATATGGGTTATGGAATGACCGATCTTTTTCTTACAAGGAAAGTAAATGACAGCAGCTGGAGCGAACCCGAGAACCTGGGCTACCCTATCAATACCATTGATGATGAAGGTTCACTCATTGTTGCTTCCGATGGTAAGACATCCTATTATGCAAGCGAGAGAACAGATACAAGAGGAGGACTGGATCTTTATAAGCTTGAATTAAGAAGTGATATACGTGCCGACCGTACATTGTGGGTAAAAGGAAAAGTATATGATAAAAAAACAAATGCAGGCTTGCCTTCAACTGTGGAGCTAACGGATCTAAATAGCCGCAGGATGATCTCCAGGCTACAGACAGATGAAGACGGCAATTACCTTGTTACATTACCGGCAGGAAAAGATTATGCATTCAATGTGAACAGGAAAGGATATTTATTTTATTCAGACAATTTTTCACTTGTCAATAATGAAATAGATTCGTCGCTCGTGATAGATATCCCGTTACAACCGATCGAAGCCGGTGCATCCATTGTTTTGAAAAACATTTTTTTCGATGTGAACAAATTTGAATTGAAACCTGCTTCTACGGATGAACTGAACAAGGTTGTTGCAATGATGACAGAAAATCCAAAGATCAATATCCAGATCAGCGGGCATACTGATAATATTGGGAAGGATGCAGACAATCTTACATTAAGCCTGAACAGGGCAAAAGCGGTCACCGGTTACTTATTAAGCAAAGGTATTGACGCCAAAAGAATGGCATCCAAAGGATTCGGAGCCACCAGACCTGTTGCAGGAAACGACACAGAGCAGGGAAAAGCACTTAACCGCCGGACGGAATTAAGCATAACATCAAACTGATTTTTTATTATTATTGTTCATCCGTACGTTATGAACAATGATCTGCTATACCAGGTGGCACTTACCCTTGTGCCGAATATCGGCGATATACACGCAAAGACTCTCATTAATATTTATGGCGATGCCATATCGATATTCAAAGCTCCAAAAAAACAACTGGAGAAAATTGAAGGCATAGGAACTGTCAGGGCAGCCGGTATCAAACATTTCGATGATCTCAAAACATGCGAAGAAGAAATTGATTTCATCGAAAGATATAAAATCACCCCACTCTTTATCACTGATAAGGATTATCCCCAACGCCTGCTTAATTGTTATGATAGTCCTGCATTGTTATACTATCGGGGCAATGCCGACCTGAATGCTGCAAGGATCATTTCAATTGTAGGCACAAGGAATAACTCGGATTATGGCAGGCAGGTTTGTGAAAAAATGGTAGAAGATCTTGAGGCCGAAAATATCCTGGTGGTCAGCGGGCTTGCTTTTGGCATTGACAGCATCGCACACAAAGCTGCTTTGAAAAACAATATGCAGACTGTTGCGGTATTGGCTCACGGGCTTGATATGATCTACCCGCCGCAAAATAAATCCATCGCAAAACAAATGACAGAACAAGGTGGGTTGCTCACAGATTTTAAAAGCAACGCAAATCCTGATAAACAGAATTTCCCCAAACGCAACCGTATTGTGGCAGGTATCTGTGATGCACTGATCGTAATTGAATCTGCCAAAAAAGGAGGATCGCTGATCACCGCAGAACTGGCCAACAGTTATAACAAAGACATATTTGCTTTTCCCGGGAAGACCATCGACAATAAAAGTGAGGGATGCAATTACCTCATAAAAAACAATAAAGCTTCTCTCATCACTGAAGCCAACGACCTGCTTGAGATTATGAACTGGAAACAGAATAAAAAGCAGGTTCAGAAAAAACAGCGGGAACTTTTCATTGAGCTATCCCCCGAAGAAAAGATCATCACAAATATTTTACAGGAAAAAGACAGCGCAGCTATTGATGAAATTTATTTGAGAAGCGGCCTGAGCAGCAGTGTTGTTGCCCAGGCATTGTTGATGCTGGAAATGCAGGGAGTTATTTTTAGCCTGCCTGGTAAAATGTATAAAATTGCGTGACGTTGTGAGGAAATAAACTCAAACTGACCACAGCACAGTTCTGGGTATTGTCTCAGTTTGAGTTTGTAGCTAAAGAAATTAGCCAATTCTAAGAAGTTTGAACTGTAGAAGGATCAGTGCTGCTAACAGGTGAGGATGATTTAATAATCACAATGGATTTATATTTATCAACTAAAACAGAATTATAAGTTAGAATTTCTACATCCTCTACAAAAAAATCTTTATCATCGGTTACAATTATATACCCATTTTTCAATGCAAGTTTATAATAATAAAGATCATTGAAATCTAAGTTGATCGGGGGCGAAGTAAGAATATCTTTTTGCCGTATATCTATACTGAAATTATCTGGGATTAGTTCATAATAATTCTGATACGCCTTGATATCCTCCATCAAGGAAATATAGTCATATTGAAACTCGCTTGATGGTCGGTAAACTTCTTTGTAATAAGAAGGATGAGGGCTATTAACGCCCTTGTTTTTACAAAACTTGGCAAATGTCACTTCTCGCATGTACCTATTAATAACCTCGGACAAAATCAATGCGGGCAATACAATTTTTGGATGTTGAGGATGATTTTTAAACTTCTCAAAAAAATCCAAATATTTTTTATCTCGGGCTGATAAATTAAAAGGAGGACGCAAAATTTTCAACCAAAGATTTGCATCAAAAAGATATTTCTTTTTTTGGAGACCGGCGTTATCAATATGCCTGATAAAATATGGCATGACTTTTTATGAAGAAGCTTTTTCTACCAGGCAATCATACTCCTTTGAATCGATAGCATTAAGTTTTACTTCCTCGATTTTATCCTTAAGATGCCTAAGGCCTCCGAAGTCGTAAGAAATTAATGAATCTACGATTTTAGGATCGTAAAGCATGTACATCTTCCCGATAGAAGCGTTCAAGAATTGCGTAGCACAGCGATCTATTCCTACAAAGGAAACTTCAATGCGCTCCTTGTTAGTGTAAGCCCTTTCCAGTTGAGAGAAAAGCTGAAGACCTTCGTTGTGGAAAGCCGCTATTGTGCTGTTGATGATATCTTTTACAATAGCTTTCATAAACTTTGCAGTGTGTTTGAAAAAAAATACTGCCTAAATATATACGTATTTTTTGCAAATTTAGTACCATTTGTCAAAAAAACAATCATTTTTGTTGAAAAAATAGGTTAATAGTAGTGCCGAAGAAGGGTGAGGGAAGCTCCCGGCCCCCTTCAAAGACTGTATTTTCAAAATCTGAAGACCAGTAACCATTATTAGATATGATCTGTAATACGCCTTTGTTTTTCTTACAGTAGTTATACATGCTTTTAATTCCCAGTCCGCCAGGACAATCTTCTAGTACTCGTTTGGTGCTGTTGCCTTGGATTGCCCAGTTTATTGCTTCGAGATTTGTTTTAATACTACCGTTGGTTGCTTTCGATATTTTTGCCAAAAATCCCTGGCCTAAGTCGACCATTGTAAACTTCAATGTTTTTAATTTTGGATAGAATTGACCTCCAACAAAGAATGGATCAGTTGTATTTGCATGATGATTTGTATTGCAAAATACTTCAAGTAGATCTTCTTTTATTCGGTCGCTAAGTTTTGTCGTCAAACTACCTCTGATACCTCTATGCTGTAAGAGTTCATTATCTACATAGCTGCAAAAGCCTTCTTTATCATTACAGTCGAATGCTTTAATAGGAACGGTACTTTCCCTGTCGTCATATGAAATATCAGGATTTTGTAAAAAACCATTTCTATATAAAATATCAAACCGCTCCTTTATTACTTTAGCATCGGTTGTAAAAATATTTCCATTAGTATAATATAAATGATGGCACATTGCCAATAATAAAGCACAAAGGTTACCATCGAACCAACCTACGTTTGTAAAATCAAGAAATATCGGCGTATTCCGGTGATTTAAGCAAAATTGGTAAAATTGAGATAGCTGATTATAGCCACTATAACTGGTTTTTATTATATCTCCTAATTGAAAGGGCACAGTTGATATTGGTGCTGTTTCCATAATATATTTATTAGTCAGCCTGTGATTTCATAGATAATAAGCTTGCAAAGCTACTATAATATCAAATCGGGTAACTAAAAAAATATCAGTAATATAAAATATTCTTAATATAAATCAATTAGCTCAACTATGTCAGCATATGACATAAACTTTTTTGTAAGACCCGCAGCCATGGCTGGGGTAACTCGCAAAGTATGATGGCGTCTTACAAAGTTATAATAGGTATACATAAGAGCAGTTGCATAACAATGATTCTCATATTTTTTTGAATAGGCATTTGTATCCCTGGTCATCCGTCTGTTTATCATCCTTGATGTCAAATTTTGCCTTTCTACAATGCTGGTGCTAATCAGTTTTTTATCTGGATTACCGCACATTGGAATTCGTAATGCTCCAATATATCTTTCTCTTTTATCCTTTTTACCATCTTTATTTGTTGAGTCGTTGGAATATTGCTTTACTAATTGGGCATAGTCAACTCTACCCCTAAAAATGTCTTCAATAGCTTCTTCATAAACTTTATATCCATCACTCGTAATTTGAACCCGGTTTTTAAGCCTTGCTTTTACATCTTTCATAAAAAATTTTGCTGATTGCATATCTCTTTTACCAACGAAAAACGATATCACAAGTTTTGTATCAGGATCCAATGCAACCCATGTCCAACAATCCCCGATGCCAAACTTTTCCTCTTTAACATTTTTCTGTTTCATTGCGACAAAACTCCACTGTTCATCAATCTCCAGACGTTTTGCTTCTACATGGATAACTGTATGACTATGGAACTTCAAGCATGCCTGCCCTACTAGGACCAAGAGCCTAGTAACTGTGTTAATTGATACATCGACAATTCTGGATACGCTCCTTAAAGAATTTCCTTCAGTTAAAAGCTGGATTATTTTCACTTTTTTCTCCAGCGAAAGCGTGTTCATTTTTAGTAGTTTTACTTGTTTAATAAATAAGTTTAACTACCTTTATGGCAGTTAAAAGAATGGAGCGGCGGGGAATCGAACCCCGATTTGCAACTTGATAAGGGTAGCCACATTAGCCACTATGCTACCGCCCCATTTTGTTAAAGAACTAGATAAAAAGCCCACGGTCGCCAAACTGAAGGGCTTTTTTTATTTAATGTTATTGACTATAATTCCATCCATAAAAGTTTCCTTTTACTTTTGGTTTTCTGATTACATTTATTTCGCCTCCTTTTTCCATTTGATTAAGAATAACTGATAAATTTTTTACAAGTTTATTTTTCTCTTCTTGAGTTTTTTTGTCACCGTAGAGGAGGTCTATAATTTTGACTGTCTGCACTTCTTCTCCATATGATTCTAAGAAAGTACGTACAAGTGCACGCGTTAATGGAACGTCATCTTTAAGAGTAGTTACTACAGGTGGTTGCTCCTGAATCCAAAGTTCTTTGCTAATCTCAAGCAACTCTATCTGCCTTGTATGAAAATTTATTTGTTGATCAATTTGATTAATCACATTTTGAATGTGTGGTTTTATTTTATTTTTTTTGGCTTTGCTCATAGAATACAAATATAATTTGTTTTATTAATAAAACAAAAATATTATTAGTTTAATATAGATAAAACAAATTTTATTTCGTAGTAAGCAAAACTGAAGCTATCTGCATTTTGGTGTCTAAATCCCGGTGCCCACAACTTGAGGTAATACCCTATTGCATTATTAATAAAAAGACGTATCTTCAAAGCCTCAGGACAATTCAATAAAGCCAATCGCCAGGGAAAACCAACCATTTCCTATGCACTATCGCCGGAATGTAAACGGCTGTAAACAGGCACAATTTCAGATGTTATTTATCGTTTTATTAATCAAGAGTTACATTTCCGTGACAAAGGTTTAAATTTTGGTATTACCTTTGCCGCCAAATAAAAAAGCCCCCACCAAGGTAGTAGCTGGTGAGGGCAGGAAAACCGGTTAAAGGGACCGGAACTTTGAGCCTGATGTAAGGCGTTGATTTAGGTAACTCAGTTACCATCGGACGTTATCGTCCACGTGTTTAATTCACACTGCCGCAATCGCAACGGGTACAGGGGAAAGCCCACATTTTACCATCGGCTCTATAAACCCTGACACCCTTTCGAGTGATCCAAGGCGTATAAACTGTTCCGTCTTGACAACGACAATGTTTAGGATCTGTTCTTTTCAAAATTCTTATTATTTACTAACAGATTAAACCAATCACTGCTACAGAGCGCAGCTGTTGCCCACCACATTGAAATGCGGAAAACTTTACGAAATTAAAAAGCCCAGGTTTTAACCCGGGCTTTTTTAATGCTTTCAACCATTAAAAATTACATAACATGAAAGTCAATAATCGATAAGGTCAATCTGCTGTAGTTGTAAATAATAAGATTGCAAAGAAACAGAACTTGGCTGAACCGGGCAAGCGTAAAAGTACGAGCGGTTGCCATAGTATTTTTACTACAAAGTTATTCACATTTGTAGACAAGAGTATTTTGCGACCACGGCCGGGCGCCGTAGTTTTGTGTCCAATAAGTCAAAGAGCATTCACTTTTGTTAGCGTGAAAAGAACTTTATAAGACCCACCCGGCCAGGTGGGTTTCTTACTATATGCAAAAATATAATATTGTCGCACCTTCATACGAATTTAACTTTCCACATAATGTTACTATAAAATGTTTGTTTTGTCCAAAGTGAAGCCAGTATGGACTTTTATAGGATTATCATATAAAAAACCAGTCTAAAAAAGTTAGTAATTATGCCAATTTTGCCCATTTTACCATGAATTTCAAATACGTTCTTGTAAATTATCCACAAAATCATATTAAAAAATACCTGCTATTACAATAACATTACTTCTATAGTTCACCAATTCGACTATTATGTTACAAAATTATATCTAGTCTTTGAAACATCCCCAAGGTTAGGCTTTGATCTATGACTATTCCTTACATTTACATTGATAAAAATATTGAAGCGTTTTAGCTTAATTTTTGGAAAGAAAAACTGCGAAATTTTTTAATTGATTCAAGAGTTATGCAATAAACGCTCACGCTATGCGTGGGCTTTGTTGTCTATTGAATCAATGGCATTTCGCAGTGCCTTCTTTCCGATAGCTATAATGTCCCACGCTTTTTTATTCCCCAACCTGCCATAGGGACTGAGGCAATCCGAAATCATACAAACGATGAAACTAAAACAGGTTGCTGGACTTTTGTTCCTCGGTATAATGGCATTACCTTCTTTTTCCCAAACAGCGAAATTACATCAACAGATCATAAATGAGGTTTTTAAGCCACTAAGACACATTCAAATGTCCGATTTAGTACAGAGTTATTTTGATAAATCTTCACCAGAAATGGTAGATTCCAGCATTGCAATAATGTATTTTAATGAGTATTCGGACGGATCACTTGAATTAAGATTGAAGGTTTATTGCATATCAAATTTTGATATGCAAATGACTTCCGACTGCCAGTTTATAGCAGATAAAAATATTTATTTAATTGACGGTGGCCAGATTATAAAAAAGCATAGTAAGGAGTATTCCTATGGATATTTTGATATCGCTATAACTCCTGAAATATTAAACGCTATTTGTGCTATAATATCAGCCCAAAAACCAAAGATCCGATATAATGACGAAACAGGATTGGAGATTGACCGACTGATGGGAAAATCTGAGATAGCAGCTTTAAAAAATATTCTCACTGCATACCAGGAGATAAAAATTCATAAATGCCAGCCTCATTCTTTAAATATTAGTGGCTTGATGTAGATACATCTGCCCATATTAATCCCTACCCTATGAAAACTATAAGAAGATTACCTAAATCGATAAAAGGATAGTGTCTCAATTTGAAGTTTTATGCTTGACCGAATAAGCAGGTGATTTATTACCTTTGCTAGATGGCAAAGAAAAAGAAATTACCAGTAGATACCAATAAAAGAGCAAAATTTATCGTAGAACTTGCAACTGGTGGACACGTTGAGCCAGAACAGGATGAGATAAAAAAAGCCGCTGCGGCATTAGGCCGTAAGGGTGGTTTAGTTGGGGGGAAGGCAAGAGGAGCATCGCTGTCTCCTAAAAAGCGATCAGAAATTGCAAAGAAAGCCGCTGCTGCAAGATGGAAAAAATGACATTAAAATAACCTGGGTTGTCCTTTGTATTTTTTACAAAATTCAGCGTAAAATTCATACCATTGACCATCCGCATACTTCTTCATCATTTTATTTGCTTCATTTCTATATTGAATCAAAAGTTCAATTCCAGTTTGTGTCAAATACTTGTAACATTTTGTAATTCGTATTCCATCAGGCATTGCAAGCACTCTTAAAGCCGGTAACACAATAATTCTAAATCTATCATATGTCAAGCGAGTCAATAATACACCTGCCAATCGTGACTTCCTGTAGATTGTATGATCTTGTCCTTTAAGGCTTGGATGCAATCTAAACATGTGTTTAAAAAATGGATTATTATTAGGAAATATTGAAGGATAGTTTTGCAATAAAGAAGTTATAAATTTCTTTATCTCCAGTTGAGATATAACCTTTCCGCCTCGTAATTGTATTTTTTCTGCTTCTATCTTTTGCTTTCTTGCATTTCTTTCTTTTATCAACTCTTCTGTTTGATCAAGAAGAAAAGCGGTCAGCAATCGTCGCTCCTCCTTCGCCTCTGGACTTATTTCAACTGATTTTTTTATTTTAATTGGCTTTTCATTATTAGCCGCTTCTTTTTTTGTGTGTAAGTTTTTCATAATTATTGATTATATATTAATTGTTTTTGTTCTCGAATTATTTCTTCAAAATGTTTTTCCTCATTCCAGGTATAGTCAATGTTTCTTATTGCATCTAATACTGATGGGGAATATCTCTTGGCTCGTGCCCATGCCATCCGATCATCTCTATTATCAAATGCATGAAAAGCATAAATGATGCTGTAATGAATATGATTTTCTTCAGCTATGTTTTTTATGTATCCAATATCTTTTAAATATTGTTTTATACCCAATAATTTTTGTTTTGGAAACAAATATTCTCTGGCAAAATTATCTGCTTCATTTTCTCTTTCCTGTACTGTCAATTCATCATTGTCATCATCTGTGAGATGATAGCAATCATTTTTTATATCTTCCCAATCAAATAGAACATGATATAGTTCATGTATAAGGCAAAACCATAAGGTTGAATAAAAACCTTGGTAATTAGTTAAAACGATACAAGGTTGCTCATTAACACTAAAAGTAGCCCCTCGTAATTGCAGGCCCTGTAGTGGAGGCTGAAAAATTACTGTTATTCCAATTTGATAAAGGCCTTTTATTACATCTGCTAACCCTCGTTGCTCATTCATAGTATGCCATCGAATTTGAGGAAAGTATTTTACGAGTGCATCTCTATTGTATAAATTAGGATTATTAAGTTCCTCAAAAGTACACATAGCTGTTCTTATCCAGAAAAGCCGAGTAAGTAAGTTCTTTGGTTTAAATAAGCCCGAACTGAATGCAATATCAATTTTTGGTTTTTTATATTCAAATATTGACTTGTAGCCAAGTCTCGAAGTAATTCTCTTTTCGATATGGTCAAAATTAGTGACGTCATCTATGAGACCTGCTTTTTTAAGAACTGCCAGGTCAAAATTTTCTTTTATGTATTTAATTTTTTGGGGTGAGGTATTATGCACTATATGCGATTTCTGAATGGATTCAACATATAATTTGAATGCTTCCTCCTTAGGCATTTGAAGGAAATCAGCAAGTTTAATGAGGTTGGTTACATCAACTAATTTTTGAGTTCCTTCTAATATACCCTTTAATGAACGATATGGTATTCCTAAAATTTCTTGCACATTCGTTTTATTCAGTTTTAATTCATCCAGTTTTTTTTCAAAAAGCTCCAATAAGCTTTGTTTTGGAAAGGCTGTATTGAGAAGGTGATCAACATTGAATAGGTCGTCAGACATAGAAAGTGTATTGTTGCATTTTGTTCTGCAGAGCTAAGATATTATATTTCAATATAATTAGCAAAATAAATGTAAGTTTACACTAAGAAATAATAAACTGAACATAATGCTTGACCGATTAAGAAAAGACACTTATCTTAGCTAGATGAATAAGTTACCAATCGAAAAGAAAGTGCAGATCATTAATCTGCTTGTTGAAGGAAATAGCCTGTGGGCTGGTTCCCGGATTGCAGATGTCTCAAGAAATACGGTTACCAAACTGCTCATAGATATAGGTAGGGCATGTCAGCAATTCCATAATGATACTGTTTTTCATTTGCAATCTGAAAGAATACAGTGTGATGAAATTTGGAGTTTTGTTGGCTGTAAAGAGAAAGCAAAGGATAAAGGAACAATTGGTGATGGTGATGTTTGGACATGGACCGCGCTTGATGCGGATAGCAAATTAATAGTTTCATGGTTAGTGAGTGATAGAGATGTTGAAGCAGCAACTATGTTTATGCAAGATGTTAGAGATAGGTTACATAATAAAGTTCAATTAACTACAGACGGTCATAGGCCATATTTGCAAGGAATTAAAGAGGCTTTTAATTACGATGTAGATTATGCAATGTTAATTAAAATGTATGGGAGCAGCGAAGGAGAATCACAGACAGAAAGGAAATACAGGCCAGCTGAATGTACTGGCTACAAGAAAACAAAGGTTATGGGTGATCCACACCTGAAATTTGTTTCCACTTCGTACGTCGAAAGACAAAATCTGACAATGAGAATGCACATGAGAAGGTTTACGAGATTAACAAATGCTTTCATCAAGAAAGTTGAAAACCATTGTTACGCTATTGCGCTACATTTTGTTTATTATAACTTTGCAAAAATTCATGAATCATTAAGTGTTACACCAGCGATGCAAGCGGGATTGACAAATCGAGTAATGAGTATTGAAGATATTGTAAACCTTATTCCTATTGAAGCTCCGAAGAAAGCAGGGATCTATAAAAAAAGAGAAGTTTGATATAAATAATTACGTAGAAACACCCTATGAAGTAATATTTTGATAGTATAATTTACAATGTACCAAAACAATGCAAATATGAATTTAGAGAATGTTCACCCAAGGGTTAGAGGGTTTTTAAATTTTATTACCAGCAAAGTCTTATGGTTTAGTGTTATTGGTATATTACTGATAACACTTGGACAAATTTCTTTTTTATATCAGCGATTCCCAGAATTTCTATCTAAGGATTCAGCGATATACACAATTATTAAATTAATAGGTGGCGCATTGTTAGGTAGTGGTGTTTTTACTGCCATAATTAAATCTTCTGAATATACAGACGTATTCACTACTGTAATAGAAAAAATAATTGGCTCAAAGGAATTCATTGCAAAAAGGACAGATAAAAAAGAATTTTGGAAAACCGTTTCAAGTCTACTCTATGAAGAAAAATTCCCGGATATTAGCGAAGATTTGCAGGATATAATTACTAATCACTATTTCCCAACTGCCGCAGATTTTTATTTAGATAATTATTCTGTTTTTATAAATATCACTGATGTCAATGCCAATTTTTGGAAACATCATGAAACAATAAAATTTACAATAAAATCTTCCAATCCCGAAGCAAATATATTATACGAGATAAGGACAATGGTTGATTTACCACACACAGGATCGGGCTTTCCAGATATAACTGAATATGTAGTAGAAGAAATTTCAGTAAATGGCCAATTGCAGTCATCTAACTTCCCGCCAAACGTTCCTATTCCAGGTTATTTGACGAATAAAATACCTATTAAAGTACAAAATAATACCGAATATAAAATCGTTATTAAACAGTATAAAGTTCTATGTAAAAAATCAAACCCCGATAAGAAGTATTTTGCTTCATATATTAATAACAATTTGTCAGTGACAATACTTATGCCTTTAATACAAAGTGGCATTGGAAATCAAATAGAGTTGTATAGAATGGGAACAGTTAAAGATTTTGTAAAGTCTGAGGATCAAGTAAATAATAATTCAAGAATTGTGTCTTGGGAATATAAAGGGTTAATTTTGCCCCACCAAGGGTACTTTATTATATTTAAGTAAAATTGGCACAAAATTCGATTTTCTAATAAAAAAATGTTTTATTTGTATAACCAAAAATCTATTTATATGAACATGAAATCACAATTTTTTACTGGTATCAATTTGAGTAAAAGTCATGATGATACTTGGGGATAATTCTAATTAACTAACTTTAAATAAAAGAAAGGGTTGCGATTGCAGCCCTTTTCTATTTCGTATATTTTCATCAATTTCAAACGGAAACATTCCGATAAAAGAATTATTTTTTTTATTTAAAAAAAAAGCCAACCTTTAATATGCCTTCAATACCCTAATATAAATATCCAAGGTTTTTAAAAATTCGCTACGCCTTTAAATTATACCTGCTCATTTCCTTTCGGTTATTCGTTTGTTACGTCTGATACATTAAGAAGATAGTCCGTATAAAAATCCACTTTCTTAAAATATCCATAGTGCTCATAACTGAAATCACAAGTGCCTTCACTACCGCACGAATAAGAATGCTACTATATGTCCACTAGAGAAAGAATGTTATTTACCTATAACCTAAACCAAACTTTATGAAACAGAAACTATTATTACTTGTAGCCTTATTCTGTTATTTTATTGGCTATGCTCAGGTTAATCCATCTTATATTAATCATTATGTAATTGACTGTGACGAGGCATTAATTGATTCAGGCTGTAATTTAATTCCTAACCATACCTTTCGTTCGACGGGCGATTCTTTAGAAGATTTTAGTGACGGTGCAGTTTATATGTGGCAGGATATAAATAATCTTACTACTGATATTAATGCAGCATTAGCACCAGGCAATGGTTGGAATACTCCAACTCTACCTTCAAATCTTTTAGGAATAAACTTTGCATCGATGCTGGTGGATAACCTTAATGTGAAGAACGAAGGCATTGCCGCTAAAATTTTTCCAATTGTTAGTGGTAATAAATACGCAATGTCTTTTTTTTTGGCATCATCCGCATTGACAGGTTATAGAACCTCCAACGGGCGTTATACTTTCAAAATATTTCTCACACACTGTCAAAATTTTGATTCCACTTCAGCAAATAACCCAAATATAGAATTCGAGGATCAATTAATATTTTGCAAATCAATTGATGGCATAGGGGATTCATCTTGGAGGCAATATTTTATAACTTTTACAGCAGACAATAACTACAATATGATAGTTATATTTCCTGAAGTGCCAGTTCTCAATTTTAACGGTGGCAACTATGTACATTTTCTATATCCACAACTTATTCCTATCAATCCTAAAAGCCAATACCTGACATATACAAATGACGAAGCCACTGAAGGGTATACTGTGTTGTCGGCATGTGGCGTTATTAATGCATCTTATGAATGGAGTGGCCCTAATGGCGTTGTAAGTAATAAAGAATTTGATATACTTGATTATGACACTCATATTGGAGAGACTGATGAATATGATTTTTCTATGTGGGTAGAAGGCTCAATGGGAAATTATTTACCAAATTGCAGGGATAATGAATCAATTATAATCGAGGAGCATGCAGAAAGAATTTCTACAGTCGAAAGAATAACATGTAGCGCCAACGTGGTGCCTACAAGCAGCTGTAATATAATTCCTAATGCAACTTTTGATAAAATTGATGGAAGTGTTCTTGACCATGACGCCTTTAGGCGGTTAAATGGAGTTCAGTATTGGGGCTCAGTGAATGGAGGTTCTCCGGATCTAAATGGACATTATTCACCAACAGCTCCGCCATATCCTGTTCCCAGTTACCCCACTCTTGTTCCAACATCAGCTAATGTAGCAGGCATGATAGTTGGAACTGGTAGTGCATCTTATAACTATGAGGGAATATGTGCCAAAATTCCGCAACTCATTGCGTGCAGAAAATATGCATTTTCATTCTTTCTGAATACTTTTAACAACGATCCTGAAAGTAATGCAGCTGATTTTACTTTTAAAGTTGTCCTAAGTGGTTGTAAACAATTTCCCTTGGTCCCAACAACTACCAGCATATCTACTCCTCCTGATTGGCCTAGTTCACCATCACCGCAAACTATTATATGCCAGAGATTTCCTGGAAACGCATCAACAGGCGGTTTTCAGCAGTATCTCGTAACCTTTATTGCTGATGCAAACTACAATATGATTACTGCCTATCCGGAAGGTAACAATGGCGGTACCGGCACTAGCTATGTATATTTTCTTTACCCTGAATTAATTGACGTTACTAACATGGCAGTTGCAACAACAACTTCTTCTTGTAATTACAGCATAGAGGCTTGTGGAGTAACAAATGCCACTTTTGAATGGGTCGATGCTGACGATCATTTACTAGGCACAAACCAGACAGTGAATGTTGACGTGTCCACTCATCCCCCTCCATATACATTGACATTATCTGTACCACATATATTAGACAATCCTGACTTAGACATTACCTGCGGGGAAGCCGTGACTGAAAATTTTGCTGCTGTGTCTCATGAAAATCTCACTACATGGATAGGTGGAAGCTCTGGTAACGAAACTGATTGGAATACTGCTGCAAACTGGTTTCCTGCAGTGGTTCCTAATGATGCATTAACAGATGTATTAATTCCATCTTGCCCTACGGATCAACCAACTATATCGCAAACTTTCACAAATCCAATTCTGGTACATGATATCATTATTGAACCAGGTGCTTTACTTACTAATAATAAAGTATTACAAATTGCAGGAGAGATAAATGGTAATACTGGAAGTATTAACAACTACGATGGTGCTGATTTGTTAGGTTCTATTGAAATGAATGGCACTTGCAGGGTACAAACAATTGCTGGAAACATCTTTGTCAATAATGATGTGAAAAATTTTACCGCCAGTAATGATGTAGAAATATCGACTACGACAGGAGAAGGTATTGATGTATGGGCAGAACTGGGTTTCGGTTCTACAAGTACTACATTAAATACTGGTAATAATTTAACATTGATATCAAGAGCTGCAAGTACTGCTTACGTAGCACAAATAGATAACACTAATGATATTATTGGTGATGTTACTGTCGAAAGATATATTCATACGGGCACAGGAGCTTCTAGTGGAACAATTCCTGCGCAACATGCAAAGAAATGGCAATTCCTCGCAACACCTACAGGTTCAGCTTCGTCTGGACAAACTATTCATCAATCGTGGATGGAGGGATGTACCGCTACTTTGGATTGCAATCCCGGTTTTGGAGTGCAACTTACTGGCACAGGCACAGGTTTTGACATTTCACCTACGGCCCCTTCAATAAAATACTGGGATCCTTCTGTTGGTCTCGCTGGTGATTTTGTAGGAATTACCAATACGGGCATTCAACTTTACGATAAACGTGGATATTTTGTTTTTGTTAGAGGTGATCGAGGTGTAGATGGCATTTTTAACATTACACCAGCCCCCACAGTACTCAGACAAAAAGGGCCTATTTATCAGCCTTCCAATCCCCCGCCATCAAGTAGTGTTGGTAGTGGATATGATCTATCTATCGGGAACCCATATGCCTCAGCTATTGATTTAAGTTTTATGTATAGCAATTCTGGATATTTAACAAATATCGATGATGTTTTCATAGTCTGGGATCCTTCTATCCCGGGTACACTTGGTCTCGGAGGCTACCAATATATAGATGCAGGAGGTGGTTTTACTCCTACCCCAGGGGGAACAGGCAATTATTATGAGAGTGGTAATTCTTATTCCGAAATTCAAAGTGGACAGGCGTTTTTTGTCCATGCTTCAGGAGGCACGGGAGTAGTAAATTTTAATGAAGCAGTTAAATCCGTTGCGAACAGGTTAGTTAACCGTATTAACTACATTAGTCCAAATCAATCTTTACGAGCGCAGCTATATTCCAACACCGGTATTTGTGATGGAACTAAGATTATTTTTGATAACGATTATTCAAATAATATTGATGGAAAGGATGCGAAAAAAATGTCAAATCCCGGTGAAAACTTCATGATCGTCAAAAAAAGAGATCAGGCCGTTTTGGCTATTGAAAAAAGGAAACCCATAAATCTATCGGACACTATTTTTTATGGATTCAGTAATCTGCGCCCAATATCATACAAATTAAAATTTACTCCCGAAAATCTGCAGGAAAAAGGCTTGCATGCAATATTAGTGGATAATTATCTTCAAAAAATAATTGACATCAGTCTTATTGATACTACTCTTATAGATTTTATTATTGATAATAACATTAATTCGTATGAAAACAGATTCCAGGTGATCTTTGAAAGAGACGAAAAGCAATCTCACGAAAATAAGATTACAGCTGATAATAAAGGTAATAGCCAACTTCAGAGTTTATATAAAGTATATCCTGTTCCGGTAGAAAATAAAACAATAAAAATAGATTTTGTGAACAAAGCAAGTGGTTGTTATATATTGCAATTGATAAGTAATGCAGGTCAAATTATATACAAGAATAGTGTAAATATAAATGATTTGCATTCTACAACTTCATTTAAACTTAATACTAATACTGCTACAGGAAATTACAATTTAGTGATTACAGACCCCGATAAAAAAATAACAGTAAGACAGGTTTTTATAAAATAATAGGAAATTAATAAATACCCTCCATCGTTTCAACGAGGAGGGTATTAAAATTTCTATTATCAACCGGCTATTACTCTTTGACAATTTTCAAACTCTCTTTAAGAGTTTCGGAATTAAAAATATTTAAAATATATATGCCTGAAGCTAAAGTTTGAAAATCAAACCTATTGTCGTTACTATGAAATTGAAATTTTTTCAAAATTCTTCCTTGCATATCGCACAAAAACATTTGATCATTATTTTTGATACCAATAATTTCTACAATTCCTTTTGTCGGGTTAGGCCTTACTTCGTAAATAATTTTATTGCATGTTGATCGGAGAAATATTGTTTTACTATATTCATAATAACCATCTAGGTCATTAATTTTTAATCTGAAATAGCTGTCAGAAATAATCGATTTTTCAAATGCGTAAAAGCTATTGCTTCCTTTCGGGGGAAGTATTGCGACCTTATAAAATGTTACTCCGTCATTACTGCTTTCAACCTCGATATTCTTAATATTCTGTTCTATTCCTGTTTCCCACGTTAATTGACTAGTGCATTGATTGCTATATCCTATAAAACTTATTAGCTTTAGTGGTACTACTGTACAATTATATGGGTTTGAAAATAATGTTCCATTAGCATCATTTGTAGAAATAGTAACACTTGAAGCGTTCACTCCGTTAATATAAATGCCACCTACAGAACCATTACCAAGTGCTCCAAGTGAATTACTGGTAAGATAGCCATCACTTGTTACTGTCATACGAAATGCTGGACTAGTACAAGGACCAGGAGGATTTTGTGCAAAATTTATAAGATTAAGCGCCGATAAAGGGTAAAATGTTCCATTAATTTTTACTTCTATCTTAGCACAACCCGGGGTAGAATTATAACCATAAAAATCTATTGTAAAAGTGCTCACTGGACTCGTAAAAGTAAATGTATTGGTTTGGGAAACTGTATATAACGGATTGGCTGGGCAGCCTGGGGGATCAGTGGCTGGATTTGAAACTCCGATACCTTGTCCGGAAATGCAGCCAATAGTAAAAGGATTATTAAAAGTCCAGCTTCCGCTACAAGGTTGTGCGTTGGTAAACATTGTATTTATAGCACAAAAAAGTATGCAAATCAAAAGCTTAAGGGTAGATTTTGATATAAAAATCATTTTAGTTAGCTTTTGCGATCACTATAAATATACAAAATTGTAGGTCATTTCATATTAAACAACATGGGTAATTGTAAAATATAAATTTGTCAGAAACAATCAAAGAATTATTAGATCATCTATTCTCTTTTTTAGCAGATGGTTCTATTTTTTTTTTGTTCGTTGTTGCTGCTTTGGGATCGTGTTTTTTAATAATTAATTGAAGCACTCGTGAAGCTGCTACATTCGGATCTTTGGGAGGCAATTTTTTCTTCATATTCAAAACTAATAAATTTAGTTCGTAGAAAAATCATAAATTTCAAACTGAGACAACACCCAGTTCTGAGGATTTTTGTCATTCCAACTTTTGCATTACCTTCGCCTATGGCAACAATAATCACTCCCCCAACTACGGGCAAATCCAGCAAATTTTTTGGTGAAGGCTTGACGTTCGATGACGTTTTATTGCTTCCCGCCTACTCCCAGGTACTCCCACGTGATGTAGATATCAAAACACAACTCACAAAGTCAATAACTCTCAATGTACCGATGCTAAGTGCTGCCATGGACACAGTTACTGAAGCACAACTGGCTATTGCACTGGCCCGTGAGGGAGGACTTGGAATTTTACATAAGAACATGACAATCGATCAGCAGGCAGAACAGGTGCGTAAGGTAAAACGCAGTGAGAATGGCTTGATACTGGACCCGATCACATTAAGTCCAGATGCAACAATTGGGGAAGCTTTGAAACTGATGAGGGAAAATAAGATCGGTGGTATTCCTATAGTTGATGAGCAACATAAACTCGTTGGCATACTTACAAACCGCGACCTGCGTTTTGAAACACATCCTAAACAAAAAGTAAGCACGGTAATGACAAAAGATAATCTCATTACTGCTCCTGAAGGAACAGACCTGAAAAAAGCCGAACTCATTTTCAAAAAGAACAAGATCGAAAAGTTACCGGTAGTGAGTAAATCAGGAAAATTAATAGGATTGGTAACATTTGGCGACATACTAAAACTAAAGAGCCACCCCAATGCAATCAAAGATTCCTTTGGAAGATTGCTTGTTGGTGCCGGAGTAGGTATCACAAAAGATACATTACACAGGGTTGATGCATTGCATGCAGTTGGAGTGGATGTTATCTGTCTGGACAGTGCCCATGGCCACACCAAAGGTGTTATCGATTCGCTTAAACAGGTGAAGAGATCATTTAAAAAGTTGCAGGTGATAGCAGGGAATGTAGGTACAGGCGCCGGCGCAAAAGCACTGGCCGATGCAGGTGCAGATGCTGTAAAAGTGGGTATCGGGCCAGGTTCTATCTGCACCACCCGTATCGTTGCAGGAACAGGTGTTCCGCAGATAACTGCGGTAATGGAAGCTGCAGCTGCATTGAAGAACAAAAATATTGGTATCATCAGCGATGGTGGTATAAGATATACCGGTGATATGGTGAAGGCACTGGCAGCAGGCGCCACCTGTGTAATGATGGGAAATGTTTTTGCAGGAACAGAAGAAAGTCCGGGTGAAACGATCATTTATGAAGGACGTAAATTCAAACAATACCGCGGTATGGGATCGCTCGGCGCCATGGCACAGGGAAGCAGCGATCGATATTTCCAGGATGTGGAAGACGATGTAAAGAAATTCGTGCCGGAAGGAATTGAAGGACGTGTTGCTTTCAAAGGTTATTTACGTGAAGTTGTTCATCAATTCACCGGTGGCTTGAGGGCTGGTATGGGGTATTGCGGTGCTGACAGTATCAAGGCATTGCAGCAGGCCAATTTTGTAAAGATCAGCAATGCGGGTATGAGAGAAAGTCATGCACATGATATAGATATTACCAGGGAAGCTCCAAATTACAGCAGGTAGTTTAATTGAAAAATCAAGAATTAATAATTCCTTTATCGCAGATAACAATGCCGAACTGTCAATGCCTATCAATAAAAAAGAGCTTATGCATTGCATTACTCATTTTTAATTTTTCATTTTTAATTATTAATCCTGCCAACGCCCAGGATTCGTCCCGCTTACGCATATCACTACTTACCTGCACACCCGGTGATGAATTATATTCTTTATTCGGCCACAGTGCCATCAGGATCATCGACAGCAGCAATGCAGGAAATGATTATTTTGATATCGTTTATAATTACGGCACATTCAATTTTGACGATGAAGGCTTTTATATAAAATTCGCACGTGGAAAATTATTATACTACATCAGTATTGAAAGATTTGAAGATTTCAGATCTCTTTACCAGGCTACCAACCGTGGTATAACAGAACAGGTGCTGAACCTTTCTCCGGCAGAAAGAATAAATATCCAGCATGCGCTGCAGGAAAATCTTAAAGATGAAAATAAATTCTATAAATACGATTTCTTTCTGGATAACTGTACTACCCGGCTCAGGGACCTCGTTGAAAGATACAAATCACCCAGGCCGGTCTTTACCCATGTAATGCCGGCTAACACAAGGTTCAGGCAGGCAATACATCAGTATCTCGACAAAGGCCAACAATACTGGAGTAAACTCGGTATTGATATTTTGTTGGGAGCAAGAACAGATGCTGTCATGACTGCATCACAACAACAGTTCCTGCCCGACAATCTTATGATATCTTTCGACAGCTGTAAGAATGTTTCTCTGGTTCGCTCATCAACAAACCTTTACCTGCTTCCCGATAAGAAAGAAGAAACTGCATGGTTCACACCAATGGTTTTTTTCTGGGCATTGTTATCATTGTTTGTTCTGTTGGGGCTTTCAAAAAACAAAAGCATACAATCCATACTTAAAGGCCTTGATGGATTGTTGTTTTTTTTGACAGGTACACTTGGAATAATTCTCATCCTGATGTGGACAGCCACAGATCATAGTATGACAAAGGATAATTACAATTTATTATGGGCATGGCCTACACATATCATTATATCTTTTTTTGTGGGCAGCAACAGGCCGTTTGCAAAACGATATTTCCTTATCACCTGCATTGGGCTCTCTGTTTTATTACTGGCATGGTTTTTCTTGCCACAACAAATGAACAATGCGCTGATCCCGTTTGTACTTACATTGATATATCGCTCTGCGATGCGGTATATCCGGTGATGCAAAAGCATTCAGCATAATTTCCAGGTCATGAAAGAAAAACATATCATTTTCCAGGACAGCAGTATCAGTTATAAAATGATCGGGAAAGGATCTCCTGTTGTGTTGGTTCATGGGTTTGCAGAAGACAGCAGCGTATGGGATAACCAGGTTGAATTTTTGAAAAATGATCACCTGTTGATCATTCCCGATCTGCCCGGCAGCGGGAAATCACAATTGATAGATAAAAAGGGAATTGGGCTTGAGGATTATGCAGATTGTATAAAACAGGTGCTGGATGAAGAAAAGATCAGTAACTGTATCATGATCGGCCACAGTATGGGTGGCTATATTACTTTGGCATTCGTAGAAAAATTTCCCGGCTTACTCAAAACCTTTGGCCTTTTTCATTCCAGTGCTTATGCGGATGATGATGCAAAGATTGAAACAAGGAAAAAAGCCATCGGCTTCATTGAAGTAAACGGGCCACTCGCTTTTTTACAGACAAGTATTCCCGGTTTATTCTGGCCGCAAGGAAACCCCGAGCTTCCTGCTGCATTATTAGAAAAAGGAAAGGCATTTTCCGGTAAAGCATTGATCCAATATTACCATGCAATGATAGCAAGACCGGACAGGACAGCAGTTCTTAAAAACACAACCACTCCTGTTCTGTTGATCATGGGGGAACACGATAAAGCTGTTCCTTTTAAACACAGCCTTGAACAGTCTCATATCCCGGCGCAGGCATATATCCATATATTACAAAACAGTGCACACATGGGTATGCAGGAAGAACCTTCTCTAAGTAACAAGGCGCTGGCAGATTTTATAAGTGCACAATGATCAGAATTCAGGAGCAGGTAGTTCTCCTGACACTATTAATGATATTAAAAATCAAAAAATTGTAATAAAAAGATAAAAAAGCTGTTTTTATTTCTATTCAACCCTGTCTTGCAAACCAAGACAGCGTTTTTATGTATTTTACAGTCTAATTTGAGGATTATTATAATTTAATGAAACGCACTCTCTTCATAATTGCTCTTCTTATATGTTCATTCCTGTCAGAAGCCCGGCATATTACCGGCGGAGAGATGATCTATAATTATATTGGTCCAGGATCAACAGCAGGTACTTCAAGATATTTGATCACACTGTTACTTTTCAGGGATGAATTCTGTGCAAATTGTGCTCCTATGCCTTCAGATGTTACTATTGGCGTTTTTAATAATTCCACCGGTGCACTCGTTGGTTCACGACATACTGTAGCTCTTGGAGGAACAGATTTTTTATCGGTCAATGCCTTGCCTCCATGTATTACAAACCCGCCTGTTTTAAGTTATACTGTAGGATCTTATTCGTTTGCTGTGGAATTACAGGATAATAGTGCAGGTTATACTGCTTCATATCAAACCTGCTGCAGGATCGATGATATCAGGAACATCCCGGATGGCACGGGCGCTACATATGTAACCAGGATACCTGGTCATAGCAACTGGCCAGCCGGCTTTTCAGATAACAGCCCACGTTTTGCAAGAGGAATATCTGTTGTTTGTTATAAAAAGCCCTTTACACTGGATTTTAGTGCGACAGACCCGGATGGAGATTCACTTGTTTATAGTTTTTGTGAAGCTTATAATGGTGGCGCAGCTACAAATGCAGCTTATAATACGCCGGCCGGCCCTCCATTTGGTTCGGTCAATTATATAAATGGATTCAGTGGAGCAACGCCACTGGGCAACCAGGCAACGATCGACCCGGCAACCGGAATTATATCGGGGATAGCTCCTGATGTAGGCAAATATGTTGTTTCTGTTTGTGTGAACTCTTATCGCAATGGATTATACGTTTCAACACACCGCAAAGATTTTATTATTTCTGTAGCTCCATGTGATTTTGCGGGGGCACAGCTGCTCCCCTCTTATATAAGCTGCGATGGATTTAATTTTGATTTTGAGAACCTGAATAATTCCCCGTTAAACCTTACATATTACTGGGACTTCGGTGATGGCAATACATCTACCGATCCAACCCCATCTCATACTTATCTGGTCGCGGGAGTGTATACATTGAAACTTGTTGTAAACCGCAATGGCCCCTGCTCCGATTCGGCAACATCTGAATTAAGGGTGTTTCCCGGTTATTTCCCTGGCTTTACAGAGAATTCGCCTATATGCAAGGACCGGCCATTGCAATTCAATGATGTTACGACTGCTAACTATGGAGCTGCCAATGAATGGCATTGGAATTTTGGCGACCTTACCACAGCTGCGGATACAAGTAATATAAAGAACCCGGCATATACATATAGTATCCCGGGCAATTATAATGTTACATTAATAGTGGCAAGTGATAAAGGCTGCAGGGATACGGTCATTAAAGTTGTAACGATTGTTGACAAACCTGCTTTCACTGTTACCAATGATACATTGATATGTTCAATTGATACCCTGCAGTTAAATGCAACAGCCAGCACACCAGGAACGATCACATGGTCACCAAACTACAACATCAACAATGTAAACAGTTTTAATCCACTGGTAAGCCCGGATGTTACTACTACATATAACGTAACCCTTTCCAGCACAGTGGGATCCGAAGCTTGGAATTCACGTGACTTGAAGTCGCGGC
>JADMIO010789678.1_pt1 | contig 86594 bp, 78 predicted proteins | sample 8958161 | NCBI WGS metagenome assembly JADMIO01 (sample SAMN16585339, study PRJNA669376) | soil metagenome | isolation source: Crop rotation soil | place: USA: Cullars Rotation, Alabama | collected 2011 | reverse complement strand
CGCGACAACTTGTCCACGTGGAATTCTAAGCTTAGGATCCCAATGTGCTGGAAAGTACCAATCGTTGGAAATACTCAACTTGTGAATAATAGTCAGACCGACACAAACACTCTTGATTCAGCCCAGAGAACAAACCAATACGTAAGCTGGTATCTTAATGGTACAAATTACAGAGCTGAAGACCAAGCAGCGAACCCAAACAGCAATGAGTATTTAAGTTTTGCCGGACCTCTTCGAAAGCTTCTCCCCCAAGCAGTGATTCAACAAAAACAAATTGAGTCCATCGAGGCTAGTAAAGTTAGTCAACACAACCAAGTTGCAGTTTGTGCTAATGAACCCACATTTGGGGTTATTGGAGATCTTTTGGGGATTGGAAAAACCGAACCACAACCTTGCTATAAAGACACGTTAATTCCAGGAACGACAAATGGAACAGCTTACAGATTAGATGATTGGAAGGGTGGATTAACTTGGGGTGGAGACGTATTAGATAAATTAGTAGACACCTTTGCTTCTGCTGTACCTGGAATTTCCGGTGATCAAATAAGGGGCTTGATAGGAGTTCCCTGGAACAAGAGGATCCCTCCTCTTCCTTCAGATCCACAGTTTGGAGGTAGTGCTCTTGCATATCAAAAGGCCTACAACGAATGGCGAGGAAAATCGTGCATAATTATTCCTGGAATTAATTACCTTTTGTGTATCGAAAACATATTTGTTCCAAATCGATACGCTGATCTTTTTCCTTACGTCCCGTTAGTCTCTAACGAGGATCGTATTGGGAAAATTACTGTTAACGACAATCCAGCTCCCCAACCTGACAGCGGTGAAGGAGTTGTTGTCAGTGGAGTTGTATATCAACCAGGTGATACGCAAGAAAATTTGATTTATGTTCCCCACATGGAAGAAATCAATGAACTTTTAGACACTCTTCAAAAAACCTATGCTGCCAAAGGTGTTGATACAAACGGCGGATTGGCTGTTGATGATCGACCCTTTAGTACAACGACAAATTGTGATCTAACCCAGGTTGGGTGGAACTCGGGTGATGATCTGTTTGGTGAATATAAAAATAAGCCTATCAATGGAACTTTAAACTACAACGTTTCCTTTTCGTGCAGCTTTGGGGCACCACATTTAGACCAAGCTTGCTACGACAAATGTCTTGCTGATGACAATTCCGCGACTGAGTGTAAAAACGGTTGTACAAGTTCAAATCAATGCGACAAAAAGGCCAATGTTGCTCTTTCGGTTTATACAAAAACTCCAAAAATTAACGAGCTTTGGTATAGAACAGTTTTTGGTGACCAATCTGTCTTTAAAAGAATTTTTCCAAGAGTCATGACTGGTAAGAGTGCGACCTTAGATCTTCCGGGAGTTACAACTGCAAAATACGAATCTGACGACAAAGATGTAACAGTCCTAGCGGGAGACCCCGACAACAATAGACCAGGAAACCGAGCCGAAATCTTTATCCCCCATTTGGGAGGGGTTCAAGAATATTTCTTGGAGGGAATTCAAAAGGCCTTAAGACCCAAAGGAATTACTGGTGGAACATCTGGGAGAAATCCAGCCCCAGGATCAAAAACGATTAATTGCAACAAATCTGTTGGAGATCCTGGAAATGTGCCTGGATTGCTTTCCCGCGACACATTAATTAAAGAATTTGCAAACGAAGCATCTGTGGAAAATATTAAAGACTGCTACAACGACCTCGTATCACGAGCAAAAGCTGCAGGATACGATCCTGCATTTGTTATGGCAATTTGGATTGAAGAATCCGGAGCATCGTATTATGCAAAATACCCAACAGTTGCAGATTTTGGATGCGCTGTAAACACTCCTAGAGCTGATTTTGCGGCCCAACTCACTTGCTTCTTGGGACTTAAGTCTTTTTACTCGGGTAGCACGTTTAACAGCTGTCGTAGTGGCTCAGGAGTAACCATGAATGACTTTCTTTTAATCTTCTCTGAGGGATTTAATGCCTGCAAACCCGAAAACGCAAGTTGCTATAAAAAGTTTTGTCTCAATCCACAATTTCCAGGAAGAATTCGTGACTATTACTCAAGAGTCTCGGGAGGGAGGTCTCTTCCTACAAATCCATAACACGGCTATCTTTAGGCAAGTCTAATATTGTATAATTGTTTGAATTTAAAAGAATTACCATGATAAAGAAAATTTTTCTGTCCCTTTTTGTGGCCCTCTATCTTCTCACTCACATTGCCACACCAGCCAAAGCTGACACGTGGTATGCACAAGACCCAATAAATTGGTACAAAAAGGTTTATGACACGTCGATTTCTCCAGAACCAGAAATTTTCGGAGAAAGATATACTGCAGCACAGGTTCAATGGATTTTTTATTCTATTTTGGGTTTTCCCTTTACTCTTTTGGGCTCCGACACTGTCTCCTGCGTACTCTCCGCAAACCTTACGTGTTTGGGTGAGATCTTTAGCCGATTATCAGCAGAGGTAGAAAAACATCCAGATCTTGCAATAAATCAAAACAAAAGTTTTACTCAGACCTTGTTTGAAGACAGGCCTCTTTCAGGAATTACATATGTTAAAAACACCTTGCGACATCTTGACATTGTACCCTCAGCCCACGCCCAACAAGCTGGATTTGGTTTTAGTGCGTTGGATCCCATCCTGACAATGTGGCAACAAATGCGTAATGTTGCATATAGTTTATTAATTCTTGCCACTCTGATCTTAGCTTTTATGGTTATGTTTAGAGTTAAAATCTCTCCACAATTAGTAATAACAGCACAATCTGCAATTCCAAAACTGATTACAGGTGTTATTTTAGTAACTTTCTCTTACGCGATAGCCGGATTTTTAATTGATTTAATGTATGTTGTCATTGGGCTTGTATCCTTGTCTTTTGGTTGGCCTTTTTCTCATTTAACAACTTTTCCATTAATCTTAAGCTTTCCTCTATATGCAATATTTTTTCTGGTTACAGCTCTCGTGGTAACAGTAACCACTATGGGAGCTTTGTTTACTACTCTAGCCGTGGGAATAGCTGGGTTTTTGCTTCCCCTCACTGCCTTAATTATGTTTTTGGTTGTCCTGGTAGTAGCAGTTCTTTTGATTATTCATTTTTTTAGAACCTTGTTCATGCTACTAAGAGCATTCGCAAATATCATATTGCTTACCATTTTTGCTCCCTTACAAATAATGGCTGGTACTGTTGTTGAAAGTTTGGGATTTAATGCTTGGCTTAGAAGCTTTATTTCGAATCTTTCTGTATTTGTTGTAGCTGGAATACTTCTCAATCTCTCAATTTGGTTTCTTGGACGTGCAATGTTTTCCTCTTTAAGAGCTTTTGTAGACGAAGGCAACCTCCATACTCTTTTAAATTTTCTGGCTGGAACAACCATTTCAGACATAATTACTCAAGACTCAGCCGGGTGGCCACCTCTTTTAAGCACAGGCACAGATCAAGGTGTTGCTTATGTCTTTTTAGGTGCTAGCTTTGTTACTTTCACCTTGATTCCAAGAACCACAGAAATTATCCAAGGATTGATATCCGGTAGACAATTTGCATATGGAACCGCGATTGGAGAATTTACAGGTGGACCAATCTCTTTCATAGGGAGCGTTGCAAACATAGGGAAGACTGCTCAAGGGCTAAAAGACGCAAGAACCCAGGTGTTCGACCCAGTAGAAAGATTTCTGCGAAAACCTCCAGGACAAGAGGCTACACCCAACAGCCAACCTGTAAAACCACAGCCCAAACCTTAAATTTTGAACCACTACCACAAACATTTAAAAGTTGTTTTGTACACTATTCGGAAGTTCTATAAAATTCTCTAAAATTAAGCGTGGGGATTGTTCGTCATTAAAATCCTAATCGTGGTATCAATGTCTTCTGCTGCTCCGAACCAGTTACCTCTAAAAATAGGGCCAGTAGAGGATGAGTTCATTTGTCTTATTAATCCGGTTTTACCTGTCAAATCGGGACCCAAAAGTATTGAAAGGGCTTCGTAGTTTGGATGACCACGGGGATCTAATAATATGGCTTGTAAATCTCCAGCGATAATACCCGGTCTTTGGGAAACATACGCTTTCGCTTTAGCTTTGAGAGTTCTAGCTATATTTGCGCCTAGCTCATGTTTGCCTTCGGGATAAACTTCTTTGTTTCGGTGTGTTTCAGTTGTACCACCTACAACTTGGTTCATTAAATACATTTGTGCCAACATGTTAGCGGCTGTATCTTTGCTCCAATCCCCTAAGGTTTCAGCTTGAGATCCTCCCATCGCTGTGAATTCTGGTCTACTCCATCGAGCCATTCTTTTCCAATTTTCAGTCATAGACACCTTAAGCTGGTGTCTTTCTCGGGTGAGAATGTTCTTTTGTCTTTGTTTTGCGTCCAGGTTGGCAGAATAATAAATATCATAAGGAGCAAAAGCGCTATCTAAATCGTCAAGTGCTTCTTGCCCTACGGGGTTATCTCGATACGCTGATTTAATTTTTCGAGGCAAGAAAGTCGGCTCCAAAATCGATCTTAAAGGATCTCCTCCCCAATTCAAAATCGGGAAAAGCATCAATCTGTTTCCACCCTCCATCTGCGTTTCTCGATTCCAAAAATCATATTCGTTCGCAAGATTTTGTTTTTGAGCGTCACTAAGACCACGAGTGTTGTAATAATCGTATTGAGCTTTTGCTGCCATGTTGCGAGCCAGAACAGTTTCTCCAGCTTTCCCACCAGTTATATCCCATTCCCACCTTGTGAAAGTACCATCTGTTAAGACCAAATCGGTGGCAAGTCGTGCGGCAGCCCACTCCACATCCCAATTTTTTGAATTTTTATCTATACCCTTCAATAAGACATCTTCCATATATCCAGTAAATCCACCCTGGTGCTCAATAATTTTTCCTGTTGCATCTCTAACTGGGTTACCGTTGGCGTCCTTTTCTTGTTTGGTGCTGGCTTGATCTGACAAATAATAAACAACGCTATTTACATCGTTGCGCTTTGCTCTTGCGTTTCTAATAAAACCAACTTCATATTGAAGCATGGCTGTTTTTTCATCTCTCCCTATTACTCCCATGTCTTTTGTCAATTTGTCATAATAAAGTTTAACTTTGGCGTTTTGTAATATTAATTTGCGTTTTTCCTCTCCATCTTCGTGTAAAATTTTGTCTTTAAGTTGGTCTTGGACATCTAGGTCTGCTTCTTTTCCTTGCCCTCCCGTTGTAAGCCATACACCATAAGCCTCAAGGGAGCCATTTGATTTTTCCATGGCACGAGCCGATGCAGTAACAGACATTGCAGCTTTTAGCTCTTTGATTAGAGTTTCTCGGTCAGCATCTTTGAACCCGTCAGGTTTGCTTTGATCTGCCTCTATTGCTTGTCGTGCTGAAAAGTATGCATCTTTGATCCAGCTATCCAAAGCACCTAGCCATTGGCCGGGAGAGTTGAAAATATAATCAAATGCATGAATATTTTCCAAAACAAAAATTTCTCGATCACCCTGTTTTCTTATTTCTAATATTGGGATGGTTGGATGTCTAAACATTTTTTCAAACAAACCACCCTTAAAAACTGCTCCGACGTGATCAGGGGCCTGAATTGGAACATATCGATCTTCCTGACCTGAGTCCAACCTTCTAGCTAGTCTCTGATATTCCTCCATATCAATGGCATCTTTCATAGCCTTTTCTCTTTCGCTTTGACTTACTGGGCCACCTGCCTGTTTGTATGTACTATCTGTTTCTGCTAACTCCGAACCAACTAAGGGAGCAGCATATTTAGGAAGCAGCCGAAAAATTCCGTCTTTGACTTGCTCTTGAAATCGGGCGATCTCTTCATCTGTTGCATTATTTCTTACTCGCCATTCTTGTGTATATCCATTTGGGTTCTGTCTCATTTTGTCTTGGATTCCAGAAAGTTTTACTCTTGCTGCCTCCGCCCTAAAAGTGGTTCTAGCAATCCCCTCGAATCTTGGATCATCACCCGAACTCTGGCGTAAGAATCTCTCCTGCTCTTCTCCATCTTTGATTAGAGCATTGTAAACTTTATCCCACGGATTATATTTAACAGTCTCAAAGGCTTTATCTATAAAGCGCTCTACTAATCTGTCATTGTCGATCCTGTAATCATAAAACTTTGACACCAAGCCAGACATCTCTTCTTCTATTTGACTTCTTTGGTCAGCTGAAAGATTAGAATTTTCCCTAATCCTTAAAAGCTCTGAGTAAGTCATTTCTGAATATTTCTTTTCTTTTGTTTCTTTTTGTGAAGAATTTGGTGTTTCAGTCCCTCCCCCAGCTGCGTTTCTTTCCTGGTTTGCTTTTTTTACTGCTTCAGCAATCTTCCGGTCGATATCGTCCTCTTTCAATCTAAACCGATCTCCTCTTTCTTTTTTTCCAAAAAGGTTTTGTGCTGCATCTACTGTTTCTGCAACCCCAGCACCAAGCAAAGCCGTACCCGCAGTCTTAAGAGCCTCGGCTATAGCAGGGTGTGCTGTGTCTAACATTTCACCCACGGCTTTTTTTGTTTCAGGGGGATTTCTCATTTCGTTTGCTTGTTTTTGTAATCTGGCCGCAACACCAGAAATTTGCTCGCTTTTGTATTTCTTGGATGCAATACCATCTCGAAGCTCTTTCGCTTCTTGGTCAAGTAAATCAGCACTTAAAGAGGCCGGTTCGTTAACTGCTGCGTTGTGCAGCAAATGAATCCGTCTTCTTAGTGTAGAATCTTTTATATTCAAAATCGTTTTTTGGTCTGGCGCAACAAACGAAGGCTCAAACCTACTTTTAGAGGTCTCGTTTCCTTTGGATACTTCTGGGGGTGGAGGAATTGTTTCTGACATACTTTTCCTTGCCTCAAATTATATCAACTTTCTTCTTGATTAACAAAGAATTGACGTTCGTTGTGAAAAACGAATCTTGTTGCATTAGAAGCTTCACGAGATAAGCTAGGAGTAGAAAACAAAAAAAGGAAATTTTTTATGTCTAAAACTGCCACATTCATTTTAAGTGATATTCTGAGGCTAAATCTGGTAAAATACACTTTTCAGAAAAAATTCTTTCGATTTAGAACAAACTGCCTCATAGATTCTCTCTAATTATGGAACAGAACCACCCAATACCACAACAAATCTCCTCATACCAATTCAGGTTGGTGGGGGATATGACATTAAAGCAATTTTTTCAACTTGCGGGTGGGGTTTTGGTTGGACTTTTGTTTTATGCCACGCCGCTTCATCCTTTAATTAAATGGCCAATAATTATTTTTTCCTGTTTAATGGGAGCGGCTTTAGCTTTTCTACCCTTTGAAGAAAGACCTCTCGAAAAATGGATCGTTGCTTTCTTTCGATCGGTTTATTCACCTACAATTTTTTCTTGGAAACAAAACCAAAAAGCAAAGTTTTTTCAAGATGAAACTGTACAGGCTCCTGTTCAAAAATTTATTAGTCCAGGTGGAGAAAGCGCATTAAACACATATCTTGCAACATCGAGCGCTCCTTCTTCCTTCTTTTCAAAACTTGAGGGGGCTGAAAAAAACTTCCTTACCAAAATGGGCGATCTTTTTGCCCCTGGAAGTCCTAAAGCCGGAAATGTACAACTGGGGGTACAAGCTCCCATTGTCCCAGTCCAAAGCCCACAAGCAAACCCTAGCCCAATTCCAGCAGCAGCTCCGACACAGGAGGATCCAAAGACTCTTCAAATTCCACAAACACCGGTTGTTCGGGTTGAACCAGTCGAAAAACCTAAATTTATTGTTGAAGAAAAGTCAGCGGAAGCCTCCCAGCAAATCAAAGAAGAAAGTGTACAAGCTCCTCAAGCTCCCCAAATACCTATAGGTGAAGCTAAAAGCGCCGTTTTTAGTACTGATGCAGCACCACCTTCACCTCCAACAATTCCCAATACTGTTTCAGGACAAGTAATGGATTCGAACGGGAGAATTCTCCCTGGAGCAATTCTTGAAATACGCGATATCAGTGGACGACCGGTTCGAGCACTTAGAACAAACATGTTGGGACACTTTTTAATTGTTACTCCCCTCGTAAATGGGACATACGAAATCGTGACCGAAAAAGATGGTTACGATTTCGATGTTACCAAGTTTGATGTAAGCGGAAACATGCTTGACCCAATCGCAATTAGAGCTCTAGCAAAAGCACCAACTGTTTCAGCGGCAAGTACACAATTTGTTAATTCGCAATCATTACAAATATGAAAATTCCTATTCTTTCAACTCCCGACACTCCCTTAACCTCTACAACGCAGGATGCTCTTCCGGTTGCGGACATAACTGACGATATTGTTCTTTACAAAGATGGTGGAGCAGCCTTAATCATGGAGTCGTCTTCGCTAAACTTTAGTCTTCTTTCTGAAAAAGAACAGCAGGCAGTTATCGCAGCGTATGCGGCTTTGATTAATTCTCTTTCTTTTTCACTACAAATTGTTATTCGAACCCAAAGAAAAGATATTAGCTCATATATTAAAAATCTTGATGAATCTTATAAAAAAATTACAAACCCCAAACTCTCGGTTGTTGCCGACAGCTATCGAAAGTTTATTTTGGAGTCAATTAAAAAGAAAAATGTCTTAGGAAAAAAGTTTTACATAATAATTCCCTTTAGTAGTCTCGAACTTGGGATTACTAAATCGTTTTTTTCAGCAACAAAAAGAACAGAAACCCTCCCCTTCCCCAAGAGCTACATTATCAAGAAAGCAAAAGTTGTTTTATATCCAAGGCGAGATCATTTGATTAGACAGGCAGGCAGACTGGGATTAAAACTAAAACAACTTACAACCAATCAAATTATTGACATGTTTTATACAGTTTATAACCCTGAAATTCCTGTTATTAAAAAGGAAGAAACAGCACTATCAACCCAATGAAAATTAATTTACCTTTTGGCAAAAAAATGGCAAACCCCCCTGTAAATCCAGTGAGTTTTGCAACGACAACACCCATTTCTCCCGAAAACATACAGGCACAATATTCGACAAAACCTAAAATAATAAACCCTAGCTTCTCCCTTCAACAAAAAGAGCTAGGAGTACTTGATGTCATTGCCCCTCAGTCTCTTGAAATTGATACTGACTTTATAGTTATTAATGGAATATATTTCCGCACACTTTTTGTTGCAGGTTATCCCAGATTTGTTTCCCCAGGATGGCTTGAACCTGTAGTTAATTTTGACAGCTCACTTGATATGTCTTTTTATATTTATCCAATTGAGGGCAAAAGTGTTTTAGATGATCTAAGGCGCAAAATTGCCGAGATGGAAGCTGAAATTGCCACAGATCTTGAACGAGGCCGGATTGTAGATCCCTCCACTCAGGCAAAACTTGAAGACGCAAGAAGCCTTCAAGAACAACTTGTAAAAGGAACTGAGAGGTTTTACGAATTCTCTTTTTACATTACAATTCCAGCCCCAACTCTCGAAGAACTTAACCGAGTTACAAAACAAATTGAGTCCACTTTAGGATCATTATTGATTGTTGCCAAACACTTAATGCTTGATATGAATGATGGATTTATTTCGTCGGCTCCTTTTGGGGTAAACAAACTTGCGTGGACCACTCGAAATATGGATACGACATCTCTTGCAACAACTTTCCCTTTAACCTCCACTGAGCTTTCAAGTGATACAGGAATCTTATATGGAATAAATTCCCAAAATGAATCATTTATTATTTTTGATCGTTTCTCTTTAGAAAATTACAACATGACCATTTTTGCAACCTCAGGAGCTGGTAAAAGCTATTTTGTAAAACTTGAAGCAGTTCGCTCTCTTATGATGGGTAGCGAAGTTGTAATAATTGATCCAGAAGCTGAATATAAACCTCTTTGTGACGCGGTTGGTGGAGAGCATATTTCTTTCTCTTTTAATTCAGAAAACAAAATCAATCCTTTTGATTTATCTCAAATTTACGAAGAAGGAGAAAATCAGCTTGGACTTAAAATTCTTTTTCTACATTCACTCTTTAAAGTTATAATGGGACAAATTACTCCCACACAAGAAGCTCTTCTTGATCGAGCTTTAGTTGCTACTTACCGAGCCAAAGGAATTACACAAGACCCAGCAACTCAAAAAAAGGAGCCACCTCTTATGGAAGATTTGTATAAAACCCTAATAGGAATGGAGGTGCCTGATGCAATGGACTTAGCAGCCAGAATAGAAAAATTTGTTAAAGGTAGTTTCACAGGAATTTTTGATAAACAAACAACAATCAATCTTGATAATCCTTTTACTGTTTTTTCAATTCGAGATCTCCAAGATGCTTTAAGACCAATTGTTATGTTTGTGATTATGGACTACATCTGGACTCGAGTTAAGAAAGATCTTAAAAAGAGACTTCTCTTTGTTGACGAGGCTTGGCATATGATGAGATATCCTGACACTGCAACATTTCTTTGGTCCGTTGTTAAGAGGTCTCGAAAGTACTACCTAGGACTCACTACAATCACTCAGGACGTTGAGGACTTTCTTGGACAGGACATAGGAAAGGCCATTGTGACAAATTCGTCTATGAAGCTTCTATTAAAACAGTCACCCGCAGCCATAGATAAGATTGGTGAGGTGTTTTATCTTTCTCAAGGAGAAAAACAACTTCTGTTGGCTGCTAATGTTGGTGAGGGGATTTTCTTTGCAGGACCCCATCATGCACCAATAAGAGTGGTTGCCTCCGAAGAAGAACACAAGCTCATTTCAACCAAGCCACTCGATGTAATAAACAACAATACTTCTGCCCAAGGTATAGGAGTTTAAAATGGCAGACAATCCTTACAAACTTCCAAAAGGCTACACAAAAGCTGATATTCAACTTCTAAAAGCAGGCTGTGAATACTATTACCCTGTTGTCGTTTTTGGTGAGGTAAATTTACGAGCTTTTGGTCAAGGAAAATTTGGTCCATGGAAAGACAGTAGTGAATTTAAGAAAGATCTGTTTAAGGTCCTTCCTTCTGTTGAGGACATGAAAGAGGTGCATTTGATTTTGGAAAGTTGGGAAAAAATTGCTCCTGAAACAATTACTCCTGACGAACAACCTGAAAGAACAACCCCTGAAAAAGAAAAACTCGAAGCCATGCAAAAAGAGGCTGAAGAAAGAGAAAAGGCGGCACGAGAAGCTGATCTAAGGGCAAAACAACAGACTGAACAACAAATCAATACACTGCGAGAAAAAGCCGCGGCAAAAGGTAAAGTAGTTTACTTAGAACCAAAATTACCCAAACAAGTTCAACTTTCCCCCGAGGAGGAACTAGCAAAAAGTAAATTTGAGGAAGCGGCCAACGATCCAAGAACATTTTTAGAAACTTTTTCTAAAAAAATTATTGAAAAAATTTCTCCTGAGACAAAAAACAATTTAACAAATGATGAAATTAAAGTTGCAGCTGATCAGGTTGCTATAGATTTTTTAAACAGAATTACCCAAAAAGATACTCTTAAAAATCTTTCAACGGGAGTATTTAAAAGTTTATTGGAATCTAATCTAGTACCTTCTGAGTTAAAAGAGATTAATGCTACATTGCCTATTTTATCAATGCTTTCAGCTACCTCGGAAGGTGTTACTAGAAGTTTTCTTTATCCTTTGGTTGGTAAAAACTTAACTGATTACTATTACGACGAACCGGAAAAGGAGTTTATTGTTACTAGTAACCCCACCCCAAACTCTGAGTATCAGGTTAATCTCGAAAAACTAACCGATGACTTTGCAACCTTCAGAAACAATCCTGTTTTTTCTTTTTTGGAAGGAAAAGTAAAAGAAAAATTAGTTGAGCACGGAAAACAAGTTTTTGTTGATTATGTTGCAAAACTTCCAACAAAAGGAATTTTAGGTTTTGTTAAAAGTTTTACAACAAATTCAGCTTTAACCTCAGGGCTTCAAATTCTAACTGGAGCAGGAGTAACTTACCAAGCTACCAACCTAACAGGTTGGGCGCTACAAATTGCGGTACCAGATCTGGTACCAGTCCTAACATTCGCCGCACAAAAATTTGGAGTAAATGTAGGTTTAACCACAATTAACGCCTTAACACCCGCAGCAACGGGAGCTCTTGAAGCTGGAGCTATTGTTGGAAGTACGACTGCAGGTGGGGTTGCTTCCGCTACAGTAGCTGGAACTGGAGCCGTGGCAGCTGGAGCTGCCGCTGCAACAACAGTTGCTACTACTGCAACGGGTGCCGCTGTAGGTACCGGAGCAGGGGCAACCGTGGGTGCCGCAGCCTCTACTATCACGGGGCCTTTTGCCTTAATTATAGGACCAATATTGGCGGCGGTCGGAGCGGTTGTTGGTAAAGTTGTTGAAAAAGTTAAAATTTGGCTAAAAAGAAATCCTAATGCCATTAAATATCTAACACTTTTACCTGTAATTGTCGGAGTTGCGACAGGGTCAGTAGTTTTAATAACTGTTGGGGGAGTTCTGTTTGTGGGAACATTTGTTTTAACTGGAGGTATAGCAACTGCCGGAACAGCTGCAGCAGGATTTTTAGTTACCACAATTGGAATTATTACAGGTGCAGCTCTTACTTCTTATGCCAAAAGGATTGTTTTAATACTTATTGGAATTGTTGCCTTTGGAGCGTTAGTGTTTTTTATAATTAATTCGGGGGCATATATTGTTCCCCCAGATACTGGGTCTACCAACACCAACAGTGTCGACCAAAATCCTTATATTTCGGTTACTAAGGTTGCCGATAAAACTTCTGCTCCAAATCCAAGCCCAACTTTAACTGTAAATTACACAGTTACTGTTTCGGCACCTCAAGGTAGTATTACTAATTTAGTTTTTCAAAATGGATGCAATGTTATTAAAAACGGCTCAATACCAACCTGTACAGCTCCCCTACCTGAAAAGACACCAGAGATAATTGACCCAACAGCACCCTTTGTCTTTACATATTCGCAAACTTACGACACTTCATACTCAAATAGTTTAATAACTGACACTTTTTCTGTAACTGCAACAACTCCTTTAGGTCAAGGAAATTCTGTTTCTTCAGCATCAGTAGTTGTAGGAAATCCTCCCACTAGCTGCTTTAACGTTGCAGGAAATAATTGGCCAGCAGCTAGAAAAGCAAATATTCTTTCTGCAATCGCAACCTTGAGTGGTTCTTTCCCGGCTTACACCGCCAAACTTTGTTCAGGTGGACAAATCAAAGTCGTATACGACACAACTAAGAATCCTTCAGGTTGGGGATTTTATTCAGGCGGAACATTATATTTCAATGGAAGAGGTGGACTCGATAGCACAACAAATGCTCTATACATACTTGCCCACGAGACTGGACATCATTTCCAGTCTTCAACTTTGCCTGGAATTGCAGCCATGGTGCTATACGCAAACAATACATCGGGCGTTGCATCCGAAAGACCACTTTGTTCATATGTAAATACAGGTAATGCTTATGAGGCCTTCGCAGAAGCAATTGCTTTATATGTCACTCATGACCAGTCAAGTCAATGGACTAATTATTGTGGTGGCACCTTCCAATCGACATATCCTAACCATTATAATTTTGTAAAGAACTTTATTTTTTAAATGTTAAATTTTATTAAAAGTCACAAGATTTTAAGTTTAATCATTGTTTTAGTCATCTTTGTTTTGGGAGTAATAGTATTAATACCTAAAAAACAAAAACCATCAACAATTCCAGCTTACAATTCAACAATTCCTGGAACTACAACAAAAGATCAAGTAATTAGTAAATTAGGTAAACCTTTAGAAGAAAAACAGAACGGAAGCGGAGAACTTTTAACTTTTGATTCAGGAAAAACCATAAGACCTGATGAGTATTATTTCCAAAATGATGTTAATGAACTCGTAAAGGAAATTATTCCATATAACGATAATCGAAAGATTGATGATATTAGAAAAATTTATGGAAATGCCAACTTAGTTCTATATGGCGAGGGTTCTGTTGGAGGATTTTATCTATTTGTATATCTGGACAAAGGAGTTGCTTATATAGGTAATCCTAATTCTGGGAACTTGCTTGAAGTCTGGTATTTTACTCCAGTATCTGAATCTGTCTTTATTTCAAAATTTGCATCCAATTATTCAAAAACCCAACCCACTCCTGGTGAAGAGCGTAGCGATTTCTAAACCTGAATTTTAACCGGCATTATTAAATGCAAATAGTCCAAATCCCCTGAGTCACGAAAAATACCAGCAGAATCTCCATCAATAAACTCCATTTGAATATCAGTTGAACCACAAGAATGGATAAATTCCTCTAAAAATCTAAAATTAAAAGCAATTTCAAAATCTTTTACATCTCCCTCGACTTTTGCTTCCACTGAACTTTCCCCTTCTCCAGACGTTGAGCTTTCAGCTTTAATACTTAACGAATCTTTGTTAAGTTTAATTTTAATAATATTAGCTGACTCACGTGCCAAGACCGACGACAATTTAACTGCTCTTAAAAAATCTTCACGATCAACATTTACTTTTATTTTTGTTTCTTTAGGAATAATCTTTTCAAAATCTGGAAAGTTTCCATCAATAACTCTTGATGCCAAAACAGAATCACCCACTCCAAACAAGACTTGATTCTGACTTTCTTGGTAGGACAAATTAAATTTGTCTTCTTTTTCAAAAATTTTTATTGCTTCAGAAAGAGAATTTTTTGGAATAACGATTCGCCTATCTTCGCTTTTAACTTCTTGTTTTATTTTCTTTTGAGAAAGTCTAAAACCATCTGTTGCAACCAAAGTTAATGAACTTTTTGAAAAAATTAAAAGTATTCCGGTTAGAATCGGCCGTGTTTCATCTGAAGCTGTTGCAAAAAAAACTTTAGAAAAACCCTCAGATAAGTCTTTGATAGAAATTTCAAAAATCCCTTCTTTTGGAAGAGTGTCTACAACTTTAGGGAAATCAGCAGCATTCATACCCGAAAGCCTTGAATGAAATGTATCCTTAGTTAAGCTAATTTGCTCCTTTTCTGAAGTAAAAGTTATATTTCCAGCAGTTAAATTAGAGATTATTTCTGAAATCGTTCTTCCTGGTATTGTAATTTCGCCTTCTTCTTCAATCTTTGCTGCAATTTTTAAACTTACTGACACTTCCAAATTAGTTGATGCTACTTGGAGTTTTGAACCCTTAGCTGAAAAGTAAACATTTCCAAGAACTGGAAGCTGAGCTTTTGAGTTTGAGAATCTAGATGTTGTTAATAGGGCCTGGTTTAAATTTTCCTGAAGAATTTGTAGTTTCATGAATTTTTAACTTATACCTTTTATCATATATTAAATAGTAGTTGTAGTAGTAGAGAGTGTTGATAAGTGGAAACCCATGCCTACACTAGCACAAGGTGAATTGTTTAAAGTGAATAAGGGCAAATGTGTATAAAGTTGTGGATAAGTAGCAATTTATTGTTGATAAGTGCAAAAGCTACAAAATTAATCCTCAAAGAGTTCTTTTTATTCCCAATATATCCTCACGGATTTGCACATCTGAGGAGGCTAGTTCTTTAATTTTATCAACAGCATGCATTACTGTTGTGTGATCACGTCCTCCTACTACCCTTCCCACCTCTTCAAGAGGAAGCCCCATTTCCATTCTTAATATATACATAAGAATTTGACGGGGTCTTGCAATTGGACGAGACCTGCTGTCCCCTAACAAATTTCTTTTACCAACCGAATAATATTTGCAGACAATATCCACCACCTCATCTGAGGACCTTCTTTTTGTTTGTGCTCCATTTGTGTCTGGTTTACCTAAAATCCCTTCTATGAGTTCAGAATTGATATCTGTCTTTCTTAAATGAGCCTCAGAAATAATTCTTGTTAACAATCCTTCAATTTTTCTTGCAGATTCCGCAGAAGAGGCAATTGCTTGAACATCTTCCATGGGTAGATTGAATCCTCTTTCTTTCATTTTAATCATAATAATCGCACACCTAAGCTCAAAATCCGGAGGTGCAATATCCACAATAAGACCTGCTTCGAATCTACTTTTAAGCCTTTCTTCAAGTTTTGATATTTCAGAAGGTGGACGATCGGAAGTCAAAATAATTTGTCCTCCAGCACGAGTTACTGAATTAAAGGTATGAAAAAATTCTTCCTGAACAGTATCCTTTCCAGCAATAAATTGAATATCGTCTACTAATAGAATGTCTAGCTTTCTATATTTGTCACGAAAGATTTGAGTGGTTTTATTTCTAATTCCCTCAACAATGTCGTTGGTAAAATCCTCGGCTGTGCAAAAAAGAATTTTAGTGTCTTGATTTTTCTTTAAAACTTCAAGGGCAACAGCATTAGCAATATGACTTTTTCCTACTCCTACTCCACCCCAAATAAAAAGTGGATTATATGAAACACCTGGATTTTGAGCTACGGCTTCAGCTGCTGCGTGAGCCATTTGGTTTGACCCCGATACTGCAAAGTTTTCAAAGCTGAAATTCTCTTTAATTCGAAAACTTCGAATTTTATTTAAAAGTGTTTCATCTGTATCAATCTTATTGCTTTGAAAAAGTGGAGTTTCGTTTATAGTATCCCCCATTTCTGCTTCTTTTTGTTTAACTTCTAGAACAATATCGCTTTTCTTGCCAATTACCGATGAAAGGCTATCTTGTAGAAGACCAAAGTATCTTGCCTCAATAGTGCTTTTCGCAAAAGGCGTGTGGCATCCTACTACAGCACTAACTCTCTCCCCCGAGTCAGTAAGGCTTATAAGATGTGTTTGAGAAAACCAGGTCCCAAAAATTGCATTTGAAACCGAAAGTTTTACATTTTCAAGGACATCTCTCCAAACTGTATTTATGTCAGTATTCTCCATTGTGGATTAAAATTTAAAAGCCAAAGCAGACAGACTGAAGCCTTTGCCTAGTAGTGTATATAAAGTTATCCACAATGAGTCAAGTGTCAAATTAACCTACCTGTAGAAAAAAGCATTCAGTTTAGATATAATTAACCCATGGCAACAAAAAGAACCTATAACCCAAGTAAGGTAAGAAGAAAAAGAACCCTTGGCTTTCGAGCAAAAAAAGCCACATCAGGAGGCCGCAAAGTAATGAAAAGAAGGCTTCTTAAAGGTAGAAAAAGAATTCTTGCTTAAAGTACCATATGGCGCTTGCAAGTAAATACAACCTCAAAGGAAAGAAAAAGTTTAGTGAAATCCTGTCAAAAGGAAAGATGTCTCAGTCTGATTCTTTTGGCATAATTTTCCTACCTAATGAATCCAAAGATTTATCTTGTTTTGGTTTTGTTGTTTCAACAAAAGTTTCAAAACATGCCGTACTTCGTAATCGAGTTAAAAGAGCTCTTTCTGAATCTGTTAGGTTTTTGATGGCTGAAATAAAAATTGGTTATAATATAGTGTTCTTAGCTAAAAGTCTAAGCTTAAAAAAGTCTACTCCTGAGCTTATGGCCGAGGTTAGACCTGCCTTAGAAAAAGCTAAATTACTGAAATAAAATGAACTTAGCACTTTTTGGAATCGGTTTTTATAAAAGTTTTCTATCCCCTTTTTTGCACAGATTAGGCCTAACTCCCTTTGCCTGCCGCTATCCGGTAACTTGTAGTGAGTACGCTGAAATTGCAATTAAAGAGCATGGAATACTAAAAGGTGGTAAACTAGCAATCACTCGAATACTTTCTTGTCATCCATAAAATGAACATTTTTACAATAATTTTAATTCAGCCGCTTGCAAACGGTCTTGCTGTTTTTTATAGACTTCTTGGAGAAAATATGGGCCTTGCTATTATTGGTTTTAGCTTTGCCTTAAGACTCCTTCTCAATCCCCTTACAAAGCCTTATATGGAATCTATGAAAAAAATGAAAGAAATTGAGCCCCTTGTGGCTAAGCTTAAGAAAAAATACGCAAACGATTCTAAGGGGCTTATGCAAGCTCAAACCGAATTGTATCGTCAAAAAGGAATCAATCCGGGTGCAGGTTGTCTTCCTTATGTTTTACAAATCGTAGTTTTAATAGCCCTTTTTAACGTTTTTAATAGGGTTTTAAAAGGTGGAGATCTTTCGGTTTTTAATAATCTTCTCTACCCTGCGCTCAAATTTCCTGAAGGAGCAGCCCTTAACACCCATTTTCTTTACTTAGACATAACCAAGCCTGACATCTTTCATATCCCAGGTCTTCCCTTTCCGGTTCCTGGACCCCTTCTTTTTGTTGCTGCATTTTTACAATATATAGCAAGCGAAATGATGACACCATTTGTTAATAAGGAAGAAGCTCTCGCCAAGAAAACCACTAACCAAGTAGATGATATGCAGGTTTCAATGCAACAATCCATGAAATACACTTTCCCACTTTTTACTTTAGTTTTTGGAGTAGGATTCCCTTCTGGTTTAGCGCTTTACTGGCTCTTGTTTTCAGTCTTCCAAGTTTGGCAACAATACCGAACTTCTGGATGGGGAGGGCTCACCCCTTTCTTTCGTCGCTTTGGTCTGTTAAAATCAGTGCCTGAAAGCAAAAAATGAAAACTGGTGCTATTGAGACAATAAAAAAAACAGCTGATGAACTTCTTTCTTTGATGCAGGTGTCAGGAACTGCAGAAGTAGTCGAAGAAACTCCACATGTTTATGAAGTTAATATTGAAGCCGGAGAAACCAATGGACTTTTAATTGGAAAAAGGGGAGAGACAATCAACTCTCTTCAATACGTGCTGGGAATTCTTTTAAGAAAAGATTTGGAAGAAGAGGATAGGGTAGTAGTAAACGTAGGTGATTACAGAGAGAAACAAGAAGACTACCTTAAGAATCTTGCCCAAGAAACAGCAGCAAGAGCCCGAGAAACTGGACAAGAGCAAGCGCTTTATAATCTTACTCCCGCACAGAGAAGAATTGTACATATGGAGCTTTCTGAAGAGAGTGATGTAGTGACAGAATCTCAAGGTGAGGGAGACGACCGATACCTGGTAGTAAAACCTTCAGCCAAGTAAGTGTACAAACAGCCACTTCTAAACTTTAAGAATTTACTTTTTAAATTAATCGTTTTACTTCTTCCAACACAACTCGCGTTTCATTTTTGGCCAGAGTGGAGTATTGTTCAAGGGCTTCGCATAGACTACTTTTCACCCAAGTTGTATTTAATAGATTTTTTTGTAATCTTGTATTTGGTTATACATTTTTTAACTTCCAGTGAAAATAAAAATTTTAGTAAATTTTTTATAGTTTCACTTTTTTTAATTTTTATAAACCTCTTTTTTTCACTCTCCTTTATAAACTCAACCATTTATATTTTTAGGCTCTTAACCTATTTTTCGTTTTCGTTCATTGCGATTAACTCAGGTGTAAATTTTTATGAGGACTTTATAAAACCACTTACCCTGTCGTTAATTCTTGTTTGCATTATTTCAATAGTGCAATTTTTTTTACAAAAAAATATTGGTGGAGTACTCTATTTTTTTGGAGAACGGCCATTTTCTAATTATTTTGTAGGAGTTCCTAAATTTATTTTTTTTGGAAGAGAATATCTAAGAGTTTATGGTACTTTTTCTCACCCCAATTCCTTGGCGGGGTTTTTAATAGTCGGAGGGACTTTGTTGTTGTTTAAAGATTTTGACAAAAAGGATAAATATTTAAAAAGTCTCTTTTATATTTTTTTGCCAGGAGCATTACTTTTTTCTTTTTCTGAGGGTTCTTTTTTGACAGGGCTAATAGTATTGGTTGTTTATGTATTGTGGAAAGCAAGAAAACGCATAAATACAAAGTGGTTTAAATTAGTGCCAATTATCCTTTTGGTTTTAAGTATTCTCTTTTCAATTGCTTCGTCAAACTTGGTTAAAAGGGGAGGGAGATATACAGAAAGTGTCTCTTTAAGAATTAGCTTAGCAGCAGCTTCCGAAGAAATGATTGTAAAAAGATTTTGGTCGGGTGTCGGGGCGAACAATTTTATTTTAGAACTTTCAAAAAAACCACCAATTATTAATTCGGTTTTGTTTTTACAGCCTGTTCACAATATCTACCTATTAATTTTTTCAGAATGGGGGATGGTCGGAGTAATAATTTTTATAGTATTAACTTACAAAGCTTTAACAAATACTCAAAATCTGTCATTGAAAGTAGCGCTTGTTTCTATTTTACTTTTAGGAATTTTTGATCATTATTCTCTAACACTTAATCAAAATCTGTTTTTGTTTGTTTTGATTATCTCCTTTGCTTTGTGGGAAAGGAAAGCGGTTTACAAAAGTTAATTTTGCTGTTGCATAGTTTAGTACCCAGAAGATAAACTAACTTCTGATGTTAACAATTAATTGTGATGGGGGAGCACGCGGAAACCCGGGACCCGCCGCTTCTGCTTGTGTTGTTTCAAAAGATGGCCAGATAATATTTTCCAAAGGAAAATTTTTAGGAGAATCGACTAACAATGTTGCTGAGTATGAGGGGGTTCTTTTGGGTATTAATTACTTAACCCAAAACCAAGTAAAAGAAGATGTAACTTTTGTTTTGGACTCTTTGCTCGTGGTGAATCAACTTTCAGGGAAATTTAAAATTAACAACGCAAACCTTTTGACTCTTTTTAAAAAAATAAACGCTGAGGCTAAAACACTAAATGGAAAAATTTTTTATACATATGTTCCTCGCGAAAAAAACAAAGAAGCAGATAAATTAGTGAATTTTACGCTCGATGAAAATCGGTGAAAATTTCACGTCACCAATTTTACTCAATCGTCTTCTTTCACCTGGCCGATAAAATTTTTCTAAATTGCTTCTTTCTAAAGCAATTTGAATTAATGCGGGAAACCCCTTAGGATAATATGAAATGAATACAACCACAGCCTTTTCGCTACGAGTTTCTGTAACCGTCATTATAGCGGACCCGGGTTTGGGCACCTATTTAGTTGAAACTCTTCTTTCAAGCTTTTGTGAAGTTTGTCTAATGGTTTCTGATGAAAACCTCTGGAGTCAAAGGCTTAACCATTTAAAAGAAAACAAAAACCTTACCATTAAAAACAAAAGTTTAATTGATAGTGAAACTTTGAATTATTTAATAATTTCAGAAGATTTTTTTACTGAAGAGAAAGATCTTTATTTTCTCAAAAAGGTTAACGAAAGAATTTCTTCTCAGACTTCTATTTTGCTTATATTGCCATACGCAACAAATTCATCCAGAGACAAGGGTATAACCTTAAAAGTTTTTGAAAACTTTTCTATTTTTCAAAATCTTAAGACTATTTTTCTTGGAGACATTTTTGGCCCTCGAATGGTTTTAGGAGGAAACAGTTTCTCTGAAAAGCTAAGACAAATCTTAATCGAAGGTTTGGTGGAGGTGGGTCGGGAGCAATATTATTTTCCCACATTTGCACCACTTGCCGCTAAGCAAATTGTTAAATCTCTATTCTCTTTTGGTGTAAGAGAAGGTGTGTTCTATTATTCACATCAAATCAAAGAAAGTGAAATTCCAAGTTATTTTAAAAAATATGTTCCCTCACTTGTTGTAAAAACTGTTGAAAGCGACTTTCTTCGAGAATTTTTTAATGTTAAAAAAAGATTTTTAATTGAAACATCGCTTTTACAAGCCTACACAGAGACCTTTAGATGGTTCACTGTACATCCACCCGAAATTGTAAAAATGAATAAGCCTAAAAAGAAAATTAAAATTGAAATTAAGCCCATTAAGCTTCCGACTCCTCAGCTTACATTTGTTAATAAAAAAATATTTGCATCTATATTCTTAGTTTTAATTCTTCCGTTTTTAATTCTGGGAATTTCTATCTTGTCTCTCTTTTGGGGAGTAAAGATTTTGATGGCAACAGAGACAAAAAATGCCAATTATTTTTTTAATTTTGCTCAAAAAGCAAACAACTTATCTAGCGGAATGTTTTTATTTTACACAAAGATTCCAATTGCCGGAAAAGCTTTTGAAAGCTCATACAATCTTACTAGATTTATGGACAAAAGTTTCGAAATTGCAAAAGAGGGAGCTTATTTATACGAAACCACCTCAATGGTCTTTGACAATGTTTTGGCAAAAAAGGATTTTGAGTTGGAAAGGACCGGGAATGAGCTTTCTAGGGTGTCTGGGGATTTGTACACACATTTGGGATTTATTAAAAACGAAAGTCAAGGATTGGGTATTTATTCAAAATCAGTGGGATCCCTATTTTTCAAAATGGACATTGAAAATATAAGGCAAAAACTCCTGGCGGGAGAGGGTACTTTTAAATTGTTGCCAGAAATTTTAGGAAAAGATGGAAAAAGAACATATATGATTTTATTCCAAAACAATATGGAGATTCGTCCAACTGGAGGCTTCATTGGATCTTTTGCATTGGTTACCTTTGAAAAAGGGAAATTCAACGGTTTTGAGGTTTATGATGTATATGATGCTGATGGGCAACTTAAGGGTTATGTTGCTCCGCCAGCGGCCATTCGAGATTATCTTGGCGAAGCTGCTTGGCATATGAGAGATGCTAATTGGGATCCAGATTTTCCTTCATCTGCATCTAAAATAGAATGGTTTTTAGGAAAAGAACTCGGGAAAAGTGTAGATGGCGTAATTGGAATAGATTTATCGGTTGCCCACACACTTGTCTCAGGTGTTGGAAAAATTAACTTACCTGACTTTGGAAAAGAGATTAATTCGAATAATTTTTATACCGAAACACAAGCTGCCTCGGAAGAGAATTTCTTTCCCGGTTCAGACAAAAAAAGAAATTTTCTGACCGCTCTTAGTAGATCTCTACTACTGGAAATAACGGAAAAGGGGATCGCTAATAAAAAAGACTTGGCAATCAACCTATTAAAAGATTTAGATGAAAGACATATTCAAATCGCACTAAATGATCCAAAAATTAATACGGTCTTTTCGAACTTTGGTTTTGACGGGGGACTCAGCCTTCCCGTCTGTACAACGGAAAATTGCCAAAACGACTACTTGGCTGTTGTGGATGCAAACGTTGGGGTTAACAAAGCAAATTATTTTATTTCTAAAAGTATTAATTTGGAAGTTTATGAAAATCAAGAGTTTGTAGAAAAAAGGTTGTTGTTAACCTACAAAAATACGGCCCAGGTTAACACCGGAAACTTATACAAAAACTACTTAAGAATTATAATTCCACCAGAAAGTACTGTAATGTCGGTAGTAGGCAAAGAGGGAGAAATTCCATTTATTACGGAAAACATTTCGGGTAAAAAGGAGGTTGGAGTTTTGGTGGAAATTCCCGAAGGAGTACAAAAAAGTATTCAAATTATTTGGAATCAGAAAAACAATATTAAAAGTGGACAGGAAGGGGAGTATCAATTTTTTTTAAGAAAACAGGCGGGGACCTCTTCAGATCCTGTTTTTGTACGTTTTAATCTTGTTGGAGTAATTAATTTTGAAAGTGGATCACCAGCCTTGACCCAGGAGGGCACTTACAGCTATAATACAACTCTAACGCGGGACATATTAACTCGCATTAAAATAAATAAATGAATATTCACCCACTTAAAGCTGAAACACGAACAATTGTTGGTAGAAAAATTTCTAGCCTTAGAAAGCAAGGAATTTTACCAGCTAATGTTTACGGAAAAGGTATTAATTCAGAGTCAGTTCAGGTCAATCTTTCTGAGTTCAAAAAGGTTTATAAAGAGGTTGGGGAAACCGGACTTGTTGAGTTAGATTTAGGAAGTGACAAAAAGCCAGTTTTGGTTAACAATATTCAGGCAAATCCAGTTACAGGCGAGCCAATTCACGCGGACTTTTTCCAAGTTAATTTGAAGGAAAAGGTCACCGCAGCAGTCCCTGTTGAGCTTACTGGTGAAGCTCCTTCAGAAAAATTGGGTGTGGGTACTGCAGTTTCTTATGTTAAAGAAGTCGAAGTTGAGGCTCTTCCGGGAGATCTTCCAGAAAGCTTTATTGTAGACATTTCAGAGTTAGCGGAAGTTGATCAAGCAATTTATGTTAAAGATCTAAAATATGACAAAGAAAAGATTGAAATTAAAAGCGACGTAGAGCAAATTGTGGTAAAAGTAGAACCTCCTCAAAAAGAAGAAGAACTTCCACCAGCTCCGGCTGAAGGTGAAGAAGGAGTAGCTGTCCCAGCAGAGGGAACAGAAGCTGAAACTCCTGCCGAAGGAGGAGAAACTCCCCAAGAAGAAAACAAGGAATAATTATTTAGAAGTTAAAAGCTCTCTTTCGGCTTTTAATAAATTCAACGAATTTGGATCTATGGCCTTTGCAGTCTGGAGTGCAACACTTGACGCTTCTACGTCTCCCATCTCAATCTCGATCCGTGCGATTTGAATATAACCGTCTCTGTATGTGGGATTTTTTGCTACAAGTTCTTGCCAGTAAGAAAGTTCTTCTATTGGTGATGTTTTAACTCCTAGGACTACGACTTTTTCATTTTTGATTGAGAGGTTTAAGAAAGTTATAAATAACAGAAGAATTGCCCCCCCACTCAACAAAAACAAAGTAAAAACATTTTTCGATCTTTTCGAGGGCATATTAATAATTTGTAATGCTTATAGAAGAAGTTGGCAATGGCCTTTATTTTTAGCTAGGCCACGAGGTTTGTATGAGATTTAATTCGTTAGGTTTTTTAATTTGTTGCCAAATTGTTTCTGTAACAAAGGGCATAAAAGGATGAAGTAAAACTAGTGAAGATTTCAGTATTTCCTCAAGTGTTGTCTGGGCTTCTTCGCGCCTATTTTTTGTCTTTTCAAGATAAATGTCTGCAAACTTGTGCCATACAAATTCGTATATTTCCTCTACACCCTCGTTTAATTTATAAGTTTCGAGTGCTTTTGTTACTTTTTTAGTAGTTTTTTTGAGTTCAAGTTTAATCCATTTGTCATCATCGATAATTTTAGTTTTAATGCTTTCTGGTTTAAATTCCTTTTGAGTAATAAATCTAGCAATGTTCCAAATTTTATTTGCGAAATTTCTTTGACCTCTTATGTTGTCCTCAGAAAGAGCTATATCGTTTTCAACATTAGCTCCCCAAATTAATGCTACCCTCAACGCATCGCTACCATATCTATCGGCCATTTCGATTGGATTGATGACGTTTCCCTTGGATTTAGAAATTTTTTGACCCTCCCTGTCTCGTACAAGACCATGCAATAAAATGTTTTCAAAAGGAGTTTTATTAGTCTTATAAATTCCTAGCATTAACATTCTAATTACCCAGAAAGGTAAAATGTCATAACCGGTGTTCATGACTGAAGTCGGATAGAAATATTCAAAATCTCCAGGATTTGTTGTCTCTAGAGTTGCAAACGGCCATTGGCCTGAAGAAAACCAAGTGTCAAAAGTGTCTTGGTCTTGAGTAAGAGAAGTATGTTCACAATAACTGCATTTTTGCGGGATGACTCCGTCGGTAATTGTCCACTCTAGACATTTGTTACATCGATAAGCTGGAATCCTAATTCCCCAAACAATTTGCCTGGAAATGTTCCAATCTTTTAAATTCTTTAGCCAATGGGTAGCAATTTTTTCGTATTTTTTTGCAGCAAAACGAACCTTTTTTTCTTTAATTTGGGTAAGAACTGCTTTGGCTAAGGGCTCAACTTTTAAAAACCACTGTTTAGAAACCGTGGGTTCAATCGTTCCGTGGTCACGGTAGCAGGTTCCGACAGTGTGATGAATCTTCTCAACCTTGACTATCTTTCCTGCCTCTTCAAGATCTTTCACAACTTCTGTTCTGGCATTTTCAGCTTTCATGCCAATATATTTCTCTGGAACTCCAGTCATTCTGCCGTTTTCATCCACGACGCTTAAGCTTGAAAGATTATGTTTTTGGCCAATTTCAAAATCGATTGGGTCGTGGGCGGGGGTAACTTTCACAGCACCTGTTCCAAAATCGCTTTTGGCAAGGCTATCGGTAATTATAGGAATCTCTCTGTTAATTAACGGAATAGTTGCGGTTTTCCCAACAACATCCTTGTATTTCTTGTCAGTGGGGTTAACAGCGACTGCAACATCGGCAAAAATTGTTTCTGGTCTGGTTGTAGCAATCTGAATACTTCCATAATCTAAGTAATACAAGTTGTCATCGCGTTCAACATACTCAACCTCCAACTGGGAAAAGGCAGTGCCACACCTAGGACAGTAGTTAACTATTCGCTCACCCCGATAGACAAAGCCCTCGTCGGACAGTTTTTTAAAAGTCTTATAAACAACCTTTACGATTTCTGGGTCGAGGGTAAATTTAAAGCGAGACCAATCGCATGAAGCACCTAATTTCTTAAGCTGTGTTTCCATAACCCCAGTGTTTTCTGATACATAATTCCAAATCATTTTGTATAAAGTTTCGCGGTCAAAATCAAAACGAGATTGGCCTTTTTCTTTTAATTTTTTTTCAAAAACAAATTGGGTTTCGATGCCAGCATGATCTGAACCTGGTAGCCAAAGAGTTGATTCCCCTTTCATGCGATGGTAACGGATCAAAATATCTTCAATTGCAACAAACCTAGCATGACCGATATGAAGTGGATCATTGGCGTTTGGGGGAGGCATTATGATCGTAAAAGATTTTTTACTTTTATCTACTTGAGGCGTAAAGGCGTCCGATTTTTCCCATAAAGAATAAATCTTTTCTTCGTGTTCAATGTGATTGTAATTTTTATCCATTAGTATTTTTTCCAGGAAATGACCAATACCAAACCCCACTTTCTCCTTTTGTCATTGTAATGTTGTCGGGATCGAGTCCAGCTGCCTTTAATCCAGGTTTTATGTGTTTAAAAGGTATATTATTGTTTTGTAGATCTTTCTTCAGTTTGTTTAGAACCCTGATCTGGTTTTTCGAAAGATAGCCTTTCTCCATACATTCTAAACCTGCTGTAATTTCTTTAGCGGTCTCGATTCTTGCCTCCCAAACAATTTCTTTTATTCTTTCGTTATTCATTTAGTATAGCTTCTTAAAAACAAAAACACAGTCCTTCGACTGTGTTGCGGCCTCGCTTTTTAGCGGGAGTTACCACCCCAACTTATACTTTATTTGTAAGCTTTTTCGGGCTAACCCGTCTGGTCTAGTTTCGAAATATCGATTTCTTCAGAATAGCCTTTGGTGACGAACCAAATTGTTAAGAAATTATAAAACAATATGCTTTATTTAACAACCATTCCTAATTCCTGTTCGATATCAGACCTTGTAACTGGCCCCTCTCTTAAGATTTGTGGAGGTGTAATTGTGAGATCTATTAGTGTAGATGGTAGAAGATTGGAAAGAGGACCAATATCAATAACTAAGTCAATCATTTTTAATTTTTCAGAATCAAATTGATTTAAAACATCGTTAATTGAGTAAGTATTTGCTCCACCCGAAATGTTGGCGGAAGTTGTGGTATAAGGCTTTCCAAATTTTTTAGCTAAGTCTAAACAAATCTTTAAGTTGGGCATTCGAATTCCGAGAGTTGGAAGATTAGATGTCAGCATGTCTGGTAAAACTCCGGGTTTTTTTGGAAGCACTAATGTTAATGGGCCAGGGAGAAATTTTTCGGAAAGCTTTATGGCTTCAGGATTAATATCAACATACTTTTCTGCTGTTTTTAATGAATCTACAACTACATGTAAAGGTTTTGAAAAATCTCGGCCCTTGAGTTCATAGACCTTTTTTACACAATCCTCGCGAGTTGCATCAACAGCAAAAGTGTAAACAGTCTCTGTTGGAAAAAGCACTACTTGTCCTAATTTTAGTGCATTGGAAATTTTCGCAATGTCGTCCTCGTTATAATTGTTGGGGTCAGTTTTTAAAGTTTGCATATTTTTCTAAAGAAATTATTGGATCGGGGATTGCATCAATTTTATCAAACTTCATTGGGTGAAAATTAAAATAAGCATAACTTGCAATAAAAGTTGCATTGTCGGTACAAAGTTTAATTGGTGGAATAAAAACTGGTACCGAAGACCTTTGGGTTAAAAGTTCTCGAAGTCGAGAGTTTGCTGCAACTCCACCCGCGACCAAAATGTTTTTAACTTTAAAATGTTCCGCAGCCTTAATTGTTTTTCTTGTCAGTATGTCGGCGATTGCTTCTTGTACAGAAGCGGCAATATCGGCTTTGGAAAATTCTTTTTTTGAAACCTCGCGTGCAATTGCGGTTTTAAGTCCACTAAACGAAAAGTCAAAGTCGTGGCTTCCGATCATTGGGCGAGGAAGTTTTACTTTGTTGGGGTCTCCCAAATCAGCCTCTTTTTGAATTGATGGCCCACCTGGATAGGGAAGGCCAATTAGTCTTGCAGCTTTATCAAATGTTTCCCCCGCCGCATCGTCTCTAGTACCCCCAACTATTTCAAATTTTCCGTGATCTTTCATTAAAATTAAATCCGTGTGGCCTCCAGCAACTGTCAATACGAGCGCAGGAAATTTTGGTATATCTCCATTAAGCCAGTTTGCATAGACATGAGCTAAAAGATGGGGAACTGGGACTATTGGTTTTTTCCAAACAAGTGCCAATGCTTTTGCGGTTTCCACTCCAACAAGCATGGAACCTATTAATCCCGGACCTCCGGCGGTAACAGCAATTGCTTGGATGTCGTCAGAAGTAAAACCTTCCATGGTTTTTTGTAAAACAGGAATCATAAATTCAACTTGCTTTCGTGCTGCATTTTCCGGAATTATTCCTCCTGTTTCAATATGAAGGTCTGCTGATGAGGCAACAACTTGAGACAGAATTTTGATTCCGTTTTCAACAATTGCTACCGCAGTTTCGTCGCAGGAAGTTTCTATCCCTAATACTTTCATACAGGCTCAATTTTAACACTTTGTGCGTAAATTTGATATCGCTGGAGATGTTAGAACAAGAAGGCAATTATAAACAGAAACTTTCTAAAGACTAGTAAAAATTTTTACTGAATTGGTCCAGTACCTCTTAAATAAACAGCTTGCCAAGGACGATAGTTTGATACAAAAGTTTTTTCGTAAACAATTTGTCCATTTCTCTTAACCGTATAGTCAAATGAAGTTTTTGCTCCCCAAGCTTTATGTTCTACTTGTTTAATTGTTCCCGCTGGCAATGTGGGATCGTCTTGATAGAGATCCTCGGGTGGGGCGGTTACCGCTGAAACAACAGGTTTGGTGGTTGTTGCTACACGCCCATCGTTGGTGCCGTAAATTTCAAAAACAAGACTGTAGGCTTTAGCGTCAAAATATGTCTGAATTAGAATATGTCCTGGAGTGTCATTTTTAATTTTAAGGTCCGTTGTTGGGGAGTAAACTGTTGCATCAATTCCTGGTCCCAAGTCTTGTTCGTAGTATCCAACACGATATGAGTGTGCTCGTCTTTCTATAATTGGAAGCCCGGCGTTAAGCGCTGCTCTAAAAAGTGTCGTCGAGACTTGACACAATCCACCTCCGTCACCTAATACAGTTTTGCCGTCTTTAATAACATAGGCCTGTTGGTATCCAGTTAGGATAGAAACGTCGCCTACGGCATTATTAAAAGAAAGGGTTTCTCCGGGGGCTACAAGTACACCGTTCATTTTTCCGGAAGCATGTCCGACGTTGTGGACACGAGACGGAATCGATCCAGTAAAACGGGAAGATCCTCTTCCTATTAATTCCTTAATTCCAAGATTGTTAACTTCCGCGGTGGTAATTTTAGGTGAAGTTTTTTCGACAGGAATATCTAAACTCAAGGTTTTTTCTCCTGCCTCAAGTTTTTTCAATGAATCAACAATTTGGTCTCTTAATTTTTTTGTATTAGTTTTGACGCCATCTTTTGATGGAGCAAACTCTTTAACCTTATTTTCTCCGTTTACAAAGACAAATTTTGAATCAATAGCTTCACGGTCAATGCTTTTTGAAACTTCTGAAATTTTATTAGAAATTTTTTCATCATCATAACCATCTTTGGTTAAAAGCCCTAATAAATCCTTTTCTGTCATTGGGAAGTTTTGGAATTCAAAAGACAAAGAAAGATTTTTCCCTATAAATTTTTCTGCTCGGTTTTTTAAGATTTTAATTTCCTCGGTAGAAAGTGAGGGATCAATAACCTGGGTAGGTATTTGAACAACTTCTGTTTTTTGGAGAGAGTAATGTTCCCCAATTAAAGCTCTAAAGAGCGACTCGTCAACATCAATTCCTGCCCGACCTGGTTCTATAATAATATTCTCTCCAGAAAAACTTACGGATGGAGAAACAGGAGAGATAAAAATATTTCCAGAAATATCCTGAATTACGCTAGTTAAAGAGCCCTCGTCAAAGTTAACAGCAAGGGCGACAGTCCTTTTTGTAAACAAAGAAAAAAGTTGACTTTTTAAGTCAAGAAAAAAATTTCCCGTTCGATCAAGATTATAAGCTCTTTCTGCTGTCTTTGTTTCATTATAATCAGCTGAAATAGTAGAGCTTTTAATTTCAAAGTTTTGTCCCTGTCCTACTATTGTTATTTTTTCAGGAATTGATGTTTTATTTTTAATTAATTCAGCAGCTTCTGATACTTCCATCCCACCAACGTTCATTCCTAATACATAAGTGTTGGGATAAATCCTTTTTAAGAAATAGATGTTAAAACTACCAATAAGAATAATTAATAAAAAAAGTGTGGAGAGAAGCAAAAAAAATACTTTTTTAACTTTTGTATTCTTAAATAATTGTTTTATTTTGTTTATTATAAACATAAGAAATAAGATGATCTGGGATCACAAGTATGATAACATTAAAGCTAATCTAATAAAAATTAAATGCAACCTGACCAATATTCGGGACAATCTGTTCCGCCTCCGCAACAACCACCTCAGCCAACAGTAGTCGAGGCCAAACCAAGTTTGGCTGCGAGGATTTTTAGCAAAAGAAACTTAATTATTTTTGCTGTTGGCTTAGTGTTGCTACTGGCGTTGATTTTTGTATTATCTTTTATCCGCGGAAAGGCCGGCAAAGGAGCTGCTTCTGGCGAAATAGTTTGGTGGGGGCTCTGGGAGGAAGAATCTGTTGTAAAACCTTTAATAGAGGAATTTCAAGAAAAGAATCCAAAGGTAAAAATTACGTATAAAAAACAATCGGCACAAGACTACAGAGAACGACTTATGAATTCTTTGGCAAAAGGAGAAGGACCAGATATTTTCAGAATTCATAATTCCTGGGTGCCAATGTTTAAAAGTGAATTAGATGCTATTCCAAGTGACGTAATGACAGCAGGAGAGTTTGCTCAGACTTTTTATCCAGTAGCAGTTAGTGATTTGACAACAGAAAAAGGAACAGTGGGAATACCCCTTGAGTATGATGGCTTAACGCTTTTTATTAATGAAGACCTTTTTAATTCTAATAGTAAAACCCCTCCAAAAAACTGGGATGAAGTACGCTCTCTGGCCCGAGATTTAACCAAAGTGGACGAATCAGGAGTAATAACACAGGCTGGAATTGCAATGGGAAGAACAGAAAACGTTGATCATTGGCAAGAAATTCTGGGGCTTTTAATGTTGCAAAATGGAGTAAATCTCAATAATCCAACAGGACCACTTGCTGAGGGAGCTTTAGATTTCTTTACAATTTTTTCTAAAAGTGATCATGTTTGGGATGCAACCCTTCCTCCATCGACAATTTATTTTGCGAGTGGAAATTTGGCTATGTATATCGCTCCTTCGTGGCGCGCTTTTGAAATTCAACAAATGAATCCTAATTTAAAGTTTAAAACTGTTCCAGTTCCGCAACTTGCAAAAGAAGGGCAAAGTACACCCGATGTTAACTACGCAACCTATTGGGTTGAGTCAGTCTGGGGAAGAAGTAAGAATAAGGATGCTGCCTGGAAATTTTTGAAATTCTTATCGGAAAAAGAAACCCAAGAAAAATTCTACAAAAATGCTTCTCAGATTCGTACCTTTGGCGAGCCCTTCTCTCGGGTAGATATGGCATCTTTACTTACGGGTCAGCCAGTTTTGGAATCTGTCATTTCTGGAGCTCCCGATGCTCAATCCTGGTACTTGGCTTCAGCAACTTTTGATGGGCCAACAGGAATCAATTCTCAAATTGGAAAATATTTTGAGGACGCGATTAATTTAGTAAACGGACAAGGAACTTCTGCGAATGTATTAACTACTGTGGTTGCTGGAATTGCTCAGGTGTTGTCTCAATATGGTTTATCGACAAGATGATTTTTTTGAACTCTACTACCCATTCAAAAAAGATTATAAAAAAACATACTTCTAATTTTTATCAAACCAGTATTCTCTATCACGACATTTTTGATTTCCCTCTCACAAAAAGGGAATTGCTTAGGTGGAATACACCTTACAAAACAAAAACCAAAAAGAAAGTGGTAGAGAAAGATGGATATTTTTTTGTGGAAGGGAGAGAAGATTTAGTAGAGAAAAGAAAATTAAGACAAAAAAATTCTCTTAAAAAATTAATTTATGCCAAGAAAGTTGTCAAACTCTTATCTCAAATCCCGACGATTCAAATGATTGGAATTACGGGTTCTTTGGCCATGATGAACGCAGATGTTTCCTCTGATGTTGATTTTATGATCGTAACAAAACGTGGAACACTTTGGACAACGAGATTAACAGCTCTTCTACTATTAAAACTCAAAGGAATAAAAACCCGCAGGTTTGGGAATAAAAACCAGAAAGATAAAATTTGTCTTAATTTATGGCTTGATGAATCGTCTTTGAGATGGAACAAAAGAAACATTTTTACTGCGCATGAAATTGCTCAAGTTTTACCAATTCTTGAAAAAGATTGGACATACGAAGAATTCATAAGAAAAAATCGTTGGATAAAAAAATATTGGCCGAATGGGGCAATGTTTGTGGGAAAAAAGAGACGCAAAAGTTCGTCTAATTTCAATATTTCAACCCTTTTAATAAGACTTGTGGAGCCTGTTTTTTTCTTTTTGCAAAAAGTTTATATGGCTAGAAAAATTACTAATGAGGAAGTTAAAAAAAATAGAGCAGCTTTTCATCCTGTTAATTTATCCAAAATCGTAAAAAACAAACTCGTTTAATCCCCTTGACAGATATAAACAGGTTTTATTACAATAGCAGTCGTTAGTTAAGAATGCTAATTAATCTGCTCCAAAATTAAAAATGGGAAAAATAACTTCAAAATTAAACTTAAAACCGACCGCCGGTTATATTGTTTTGGAAAGCCTAGAAGCAGAAACTAAAACAGCTTCTGGTCTTTATCTTCCTGAGGCTGCTACTGAAAAACCACAAAAAGGAAAAGTTTTAGCAGTAGGGAGCTCAATTTATCAAGATGGTAAAGAAATAAACCCTCCTGTAAAAGTAGCCGATATTGTAATTTACAAAAAATGGGGTGGAAACGAAGTTAAAGAGAATGGACGAGATTTGCTTTTTGTTAAATTTGAAGATATTTTGGCGGTAGAAATATAAAATGGCTAAACAACTTAAATTTTCAGACGAAGCAAGGCAAGCCCTTTTAAAGGGAATCGAAATTGTTGCAAAAGCTGTGGTTACAACTCTTGGTCCAAAGGGGCGAAACATTGCTTTGGATAAAAAATGGGGTGCACCTAATATTGTTCACGATGGTGTAACCGTGGCTAAAGAAATTGAACTTCCAGATCCCTTTGAAAATATGGGAGCCCAGCTTGTTAAAGAAGTGGCTTCAAAAACCAATGACAATGCTGGTGATGGAACCACAACATCAACTCTTCTTGCTCACAAAATGACTTCGTTTGGAATGAAGGCAATTGCAACGGGAGCTAATCCAATGATTGTTAAAAAAGGAATGGAAAAGGCTGTTGCTGCAGTTATCGAAAATCTTAAGAAAATGGCAACTCCGATTAAAGGAAAAGAAGAAATCACCCAAGTCGCTAATATTTCTGCTGGAGATGAAGCGATTGGAGCAAAAATCGCTGAAGCTTTAGAAAAAGTTGGCCGTGATGGAGTTGTTACTGTTGAAGAAGGTCGAGGTCTTGAGATTGAGATTGAATATAAAGATGGAATGGAGTTTGATCGGGGTTATGTCTCAGCTTATTTTGTAACTAATCCTGAAAAAATGGAAGCCGAAATTGAAGATGCGCATATTCTTTTAACCGACAAAAAGATTTCTTCAATCCAAGAACTTCTTCCTTTTTTGGAAAAGTTTGTTAAGGTTTCTAAAAATTTAGTTATTATTGCTGACGAGGTTGATGGTGATGCTCTAACCGCTTTGGTTTTAAATAAGCTTCGTGGATCATTAAACGTACTTGCTCTTAAAGCACCTGGTTTTGGAGACAGTAGAAAAGACATGCTTGAAGACATTGCAGTCTTAACCGGTGGGACTGTTATTTCTGATGGAACAGGTAAAACTTTTGAAAACATGGAAACAACCGATTTGGGTAGTGCTGATAAAGTTTGGAGTGCAAAAGACAACTCTCGAATTATTGGTGGAAAAGGCAGTAAAAAACTAATTCAGGCAAGGGTTGCAATGTTAAAAAACCAAATCGACTCAACTGATTCGGACTACGACCGTGAAAAATTAGAAGAAAGATTGGCGAAGCTCTCTGGCGGGGTTGCACAAATTAATGTTGGGGCACCAACCGAAGTTGAACTTAACGAGAAAAAAGAAAGAGTTAAAGATGCCGTGGGAGCTACTAAAGCTGCAATAGAAGAAGGAATTGTACCAGGTGGAGAGACAGCACTCCTAAGGGCTAGGGCCGTGTTAAGGGGTAAGACTTTAGTTATTGGTTCAAACAAGGACGAGCAGATTGGAATAGATATTATTTATGATGCCTTGGGCGAGCCTATCAAACAACTAGCAGCAAATTCTGGAGAGGGAGACGGTTCCTTGGTTCTTAAGACTGTCGAAGATTCAAAAAATATGGATTTTGGCTATAATGCATTAACAGGAGAGTATGGATCAATGACTAAATTTGGAATTTTGGATCCTGTTAAAGTAACCCGTTCAGCACTCCAAAACGCAGCTTCTGTTGCCGAAATGGTTTTGACCACAGAAGGACTCGTAACAGATCTTCCTGAAGAAAAGCCACAAGCCCCAGCAATGCCTCCTGGTGGAATGGATTACTAAAAAACTTTAAATTCTTCATAAGAATGTTAAAATTGTGTGCATGAGGAGTGAATTTGAGCGAGGTTTTTACAAAGCTTCTATTTATACTGCTTCAAAAAATATTTTATTTTCCAAAGGGAATCACGAACCCACCCTTTGTGAGATATTGGATTTAATAAAAACCGAAAGAAGGAAAGCGCGAGTATTACCTCAAACGGTAAGTTTTGTCGAGGAAGAAGCTGCAAAAATTATGGGGATTATAATTAGGCAAAAACTTAACAAACCGGGCAATTCCAATCTTGAGGATAGAGAATATCAAAAGGGAATTACCCTTTTAAAAAAGGAAATGAAAAGAAAAGGCATTAAGTTTGCTAAATATTTTTTGTCTGAAAATAGTTGACCAATTCATTAGTAGCAATTAAACTTTTTCCATGTCTTTAGAACATCTTTTTGAAACAAGAGACCCGGAAAAGATTAAACAAGCAACCATTTGTTTAATAGTAAAAACCAAGGATACAAAAACAAAAATACTCCTTGCTATGAAAAAGCGAGGTTTTGGTGCAGGTTTTTACAATGGACCCGGAGGTAAACCTAAGCCAGGCGAGTCGATAGAAAATGCAGCCACACGAGAAGTAAAAGAAGAGGTCGATATAGATATATTAACTAAAGACCTTGTTAGGGTTGGTTTATTGCATTTTTATTTCCCAATTGATAAAAAGGATTGGGATCAAGACGTTCATGTTTTTATGGTTAAGAATTGGAAAGGTGTACCCAAAGAATCCGAAGAAATGAAGCCTGAGTGGTTTGAAGAAAAAAACTTTCCATACAATCGAATGTGGCCAGACGATTTAGACTGGATGCCCCCAGTCCTGTCAGGAAGAAAAGTTGAGGCGTGGTTTATTTTTGATAACAACCAAAAGATTTTGCGTAAAAAGATAATAGATTTAAAATAATGTGGAAAGAAGCCGAAGAGTTTCTATCAAAAGACAAATATATTGGACCACTTATTAAAAAATATGGTCCCTGTAAGATTTCACCTTTAAAGCCATCAAAATATTTTATTGATTTAGTTGAATCAATTGTTTCTCAGCAACTTTCAGGGAAAGCGGCAAAAACTATTTTTGGCCGAGTTAAAGAAGGGGTTGGGGAAGTTACACCAGAAAATATTTTAAAAGTCTCGGACGAGAAGTTTCGGTCCTTTGGCCTATCAAGACAAAAGTTAAGTTATATAAAAGACTTGTCCCAAAAAGTAAAAGACAAAACTTTAAAAATTAAAACTTTAAATAAATTGTCAGATGAAGAAGTAGAAAGAGAACTCGTTTTGGTTAAAGGGATAGGGGTTTGGACCGCTCAAATGTTTTTAATGTTTACTTTGGGCCGATCCGATGTCTTTCCCTCGGGAGATTTAGGAATTAAAAACGGTATAACAAAATTACTCAAAAAGGAATTAAAAGTACAAGAAATGGAGCAATTTGCTATACGATGGAAACCTTTCAGAACAGTGGCTTCTTGGTATATTTGGGCAAATTTAGATAACCGCTAAGCCTGTTAAGGAAGAACTGTTAAAGGATTAATTGGAAGTCCGTGATCACGAACCTCTAAATGCAAATGTGAACCTGTTGATCTTCCAGTTGAACCCACCCTTCCAATTTCTGTATCTGATGTTACAGATTGTCCTTCAATAACCTCGACTTTACTTAAATGAGCGTAAAGTGAAGTAATTTGATTACCATGATTAATTAGGATGGCATTACCATAAGAGTATTTTGAGAATTGAATAGCCTCGACTATACCGTTTTTAATAGGATGAACAGGGTCTCCAGTTTCACCATCAAAATCAACTCCAGGATGGAAGAGTCTGTATCCTTGAGTAATTTTAACCTGGGAAAGAGGATATTTGGCTGATTTTTCGGTTTGAAGCTGAACAACGTTAGCTGAAACCACAGCCTCAGTTTTGGTATTGTCAAAGTTTTGAGATGGTTCAGCAGAGACAAGATTTGTGGCTAAAGCCATTAAAGCGATGTTTGCACCGAGCACCTTTTTGATGTTTTTGTGCTCAAAAATGTATCTAAAAAACCTAGAAAACATCGTTCCTGCTCTATATTTTTTAAGCTCTTTGGTAGAAGGAATAATGGATTCAGAAACGAGAGGTTTTCGCCTTTTGATTAGCTTGAGGCTAATATTAAGACGATGCTTTGGCAGTTCTATGAATAGTTTCTTCATAATGCTCTGAATTCGACAACCCAACAGAGCGGGGCTTCTTAGATCAGGCTTGCGCCTGAAAAGAAAACAGCCTAGACTTTCATCCAGGCAGGTCAAAAAAAATCTCGCAGCAAAGCGAGATTGGTGCAATTATAGCCTAAATAAACCCTAAAAGTCAAGTTTTAAGCCCTTTTTTTGATAAACATTTGAGGCTAAATATAATCAAATTTGGTTTGGAATTCACTTCTTGCTTCGATTAAATATAGACGCTGGAGACCAGGAGGGGATTCGAACCCCTGAATGGCGGTTTTGCAGACCGCAGCGTTACCACTTCGCCACCTGGTCGTATGCGTATTTTAACTTAAAGCCTTATAAAAACAAAACCCCACCCGAGTTGGTGGGTAGGGTTTTGTTTGTTAAACCAGAATTAGCTAGCTTTAACCGTGATCTTTCTCGGCCTTGCGGCTTCGGTTTTGGGTATTTGAACTGTAACAACGCCGTCTTTTACCTCGGCCTCAGCCCTGTCCCATTGCCCCCCTGACAAGGCGGTTGTGTAGTAGTATTGGTAGGAAGAAGATCGAAATTCACCTTTTTCCTCTTGTTCTTCTTTTGTCTCTGCTTTAATTGTGAGAATGCCATCCTCAATTTCTACCTCTACGTTTTCTTTGGGAATGCCTGCAACCACGGCTGAGATTACTAGGCTTGTTTCAGTTTCGTTAACCTTTAGGCCACGTTGGCTGAAATCTTCGAGATCTTCGCCTATGCGAGGCCAGCTAAAAATAGATCTGAGAGGATCATATCTAACTATTGACACTAGATTCACCTCCTTTCTTACATTGGCACTTACCAAGATCGAGTGCTAAGTTATATTAATCAAAATTTAGGTTTGTTGTCAAGTATTTAACCTTTTGTTAAACTTTCGCTATGCGAAAAATAAAGACAATGTTGCTGATTTTAAGTGGACTGTCCTTTTTTATCTTGGCCGGATTGTTTTTTATAGGTTACTTTAGTCCAAAAAGTGCAGGACTTAATATTTATACGAACGAGGAATCTTCTGTTTTTTTGGACGGAGAGTTGGCGGGGAAAACACCTTTTCAAAAGACACTGAAAGCTCGCGATGTTATTCTGAAGATCATTCCAGCTTCAGAATTAGACCCTTTTGAGACAAAATTATCTCTTACTCCCGGAATTGAAACTGTAGTAATAAGAGATTTTGACAAAAACGACTTTACTTCAGCAGGAGAGACTATTTCTTTTGAAAAAATTTCAACTAAAAATGCTTCGTTTTCAATAGTTTCCACCCCAAATTCAGCTGAAATTTCAATTGATGGATCCATTCGAGGTTTTGCACCTACAAGAATTGACAATTTAAATCCTGGAGAACATAAAATTTTGGTAAGGGCAGAAGGATACCAAGATAGAAATTTTACAATTAGAGCCTATTCCGGCTATCAACTAACAGCCGTGGTAGAACTCGCCAAAGCTTCACAAGTTCCCGAGGTCAAGGCCGAAGTTATAAAAAAAGTTCAAATTCTCTCGACCCCAAATGGATTTTTAAGAGTCCGAGAGAAGCCATCTACCCAAAGTGCCGAGCTTGCTCAGGTTCAACCGGGAACGACATTTAATTTAAAGGAAGAAGGAAGTGAGTGGTTCAAGATTGAGTACGCGGCAGGTCTTTTTGGTTGGATTTCCTCACAATATGCTCAAGTTATAGAGAGTTCAAACTAAGCGGAGCAACTGTCGCTCCGCTGTAAAATATCCAAACAACTACCACTACCCACAAAACAACAGATGAAACTAAAGGTAAATCGGTTAAAAGCAGTTTTTCGGGAGCTTCACTTTTGCCTTCAAATATTAAGGATTCATACCTCATAATTCCGAAGATTGTTATGGGAATTGTGACCATTAGAAGTTTATTAACTGTAGTTGCTCGAGAAAATTCCGCCAAAACGAGCCATAAGGGTAAGGATGCTTTAGGGGATTCAAAAAAAGAAAATAGAGCCCAACTCATCCATGCAGCGTTTCCAAACATGGTTACGTATGAATTTAGGAGTTCTTTTGGATATTTCATCAAGGATTTTCGAGTTTCTCCGGGTCGATCTACAACGCTCAGTTCGGCCCTTCTTTTACCAGAGGCAAGAAAAAGAGCAACTGAGATAACGCAAAGCAGGAACCAAACAGAAAGATGGGCATCTATTACAAAAGCTCCTGCATAAACTCTAATAATGAATCCAGAGGCAATAATAAGAATATCAATAACAGGAAGATGTTTAAGGTAAAGGGAATATGCTGCTTGCAAAAGTAAATATCCACCGACCAAAAGAAAGAAAACTTCCGAAAGTGCCAGAGAAAGGGCGAGTGCAAAAGAACAAAGGAAAACAATTTCTAGCCAAGCTAGAGAAATTGGAAGCTTGCCAGAAGCAATAGGACGATTTTTTTTGGTAGGATGCATCCGATCACTTTTTACATCTAAAAGATCGTTAAACACATAGGTCGCTGAAGTTGCAAAGTTAAAAGCAATAAATGCAAAAAAAACTTTAATAAATTGCTCCTTGAGGAAAAACTGTCCTGTAAAAATTATTGCTGCAAAAAGAGCAAAATTTTTCACCCAATGTATTGGTCTTGCAGCCTTAAATATGGCGGATAGGGTTGTTAAATTAATCATTTCGTGTCTATTGATGGATGGTGTTTATTGATTGTTTTTGTCTCGATAAACCAGCCATAAAAATGTACCAGCGAGAGCAATTCCAACACCAACAATTGTATATAACTTTGGTAGCCCATTCAAATTGATGGCTAAGATTCCCAGAAGAGCGGTTGTTATCCAGTAAAACAAACTAACTTGAAATTTGCTCCAGCCAGAATCTAAGAGTTTATGGTGTAAATGACTTCTGTCACCCCAAACAGGAGATTTACCAGCTAGTATTCTTCTTACTACCACATATCCAGTATCAAGTAGTGGAATGCCCAAAACAACTACCAAAGTTCCAACCTTGGAAGTTGATAAAATTGAAAGGATAGCCAAAAAATATCCAGCTAGGGTGGCTCCGCTATATCCGGGCATTATCTTTTGGGGAAAAATATGCCAGGGAAGAAACCCTACAAAAGACCCTGCTACAATACTTGCCAAAATTATTATTGGCCATTGAGTAATATCCGCTGAAAACTTAAGAGATAAAAGAGCAATTGTAATGCTTGCAATAATGGTAACCCCAGTTAGTTGTCCATCAATTCCTTTTGCACCCATGTTTAACATGTTCATCACAAAAACAATCCACAAAAGAGCAGCTAAGTCAGCAAAAATCCACAAGCTTCGGACCTCTCCTAATAGATGAAAAGTTAATTGAGGATTGGAAAGATCAATTATTCCACCAAATGGGTTTGTTACAAAAGAAATTCCAACTCCGAATGTGATTGGAAGTGCAGCAGCAATAAATCCAATAGCCAATCTCAAATAAGGATTTAAATTGTATTTATCATCCAAAAATCCCATCAAAAGTAGAACACAGGCTCCTAGGAGTATTCCTTTTAAGTGTTGATCAAGTGGAAGAAAAACAAGACACGAAATGCTGATTCCTAGAAATATTGCAATTCCACCTCCCCTAGGTGTTGGAGTAGTGTGGATTACTTTTTCATGTTTATTTCTTTTTGGATCATCAATTATGCCTAACTTTTTTGCTACTTTAATAATCCGGGGAGTTGCTAAATAAGTTATAACTGCGGCAAGGATCGCTGGAGCAAGGGATTGTTTAAATAAGTCAAACATTAAAAGCTTCCCACCAAAAAGATTATTTTTAAGGTGGTAGCAAGAGGAAATAAAACGGAAAAAATTCCAGAAACAATTAGAGATTTTTTAAGAAAGTTGTCGCGAACAAAACTTGCGATAATCGAATTTATAATAGTTATTATTATGGAGATAATTGAAGGGAAAATTAGATAAATTGAATTAGCTAGCTGCTCCTGACCTTCGGGAAGGCCATAGTAAAGTGGGACCTCTGGAGGCAAAATGCTTCGCCTTAAAACTAAAATAGCCCCAATTATTATTAAGTTAACGACGATTGATGCCAAGATATAGTTTTTAAAAGGCAGATCGAATTTGGAAAAAAACTTTTTCACCTACTCAATTGTAGCCAATATTGCCGGGAACGGCAATTTTAATTCGGTAATTGGCTAAAAAGAAGCGCCTTCTAATTAAAATTATTCGGAGATCTTTTTGAGGCGAAAAATATAAGCATCATTAAAAAGTGAAATTTGCATGTACTTTTTGTCCAAAAGAGTATTAATCTCAGGAAATCTTTCAGCTTCAGGAAAGATGACTATTGTCGAAGGTGGATTTTCGTCGAATTTCTTTGCAAGCTCTTCTTTACTCGAAAAATCCTTAATGTGGTAGCCAGCAACATATTTTATGGGAGGAAGATTTCGCGAGAGTGCGTATAAAGCGCTACCATCTTCCCAAACAAAGAGTGAGTCTTTGTTGGTTGTGGACGTGTTTATAAATTCTGCAATTCTGTAATTTCGGTTGACTTCTTTTCCAAAGGTGTCGAAATAAGCCTGAGCAGACATTTGTTTTGTCGCAAATTTTAAAAATTTGGTGTAGTAAGGAACTGTTGGATAGTGATAAAAATGAAAATAATAAGGTACAAAAAACGCAAGAGTAAGGGGAATTATAGAAAAAACCTGCTCCATATTTTTTTGAGTAAATAGTAATCCTAAAAAGATAGAAACTGCAGGGATGGCTTGAATGAAATAATGAGGGTAAGGTCTTTCCGAAAGAGTAACACCAAACAAGCTAAATAGTAACCAAAGAGATGTAAAAATAAATCCTCTAGATAAGGATTTTCTTTTGAAAAAAAGAAGTACAAAACCAATTAATATTACTGCTCCTCGAATTAATAAAGGAAGATTTCTTAATAAAAAGGACTTTTGTACATCACTGGGCCTAAAGCTACTCAGATACCCTACATTTTGTAGAAAGGCAGCAGAAATATATTGAGACAAAGCTCCTTTTCCAAAATACCAAACAAAAGTTATTAGTAGAGGAAGTGAAAAACCTATTAAAACAAATACAGATTTTTTAAAGACTTGAGGCCAATCACGAAGACTTCTGCCGGTTAAAACAATCCAAAAGGCAAAAATGGTGGGCATGTCAAAAACGGAGGGGATTTTAAAAAGTGCTCCAATTCCAAAACTAATACCCGCCAAAACTAAGTTTTTAAATTTAGAATCTTTTGATAGCAGGATAATAAATCCTAGGATAGTAAAGCCAATCATAAAGAGCTCGGAATTTACAATATTTCCTTCAAAAAGTGGAATTGTTGTAAGTACTGCAAAAATGGTAGTAGAGACTTTTACAAATTTTGAATTTTTAGGAAAGAGAGTTTTTGCTAGTTTCGAAAAAAGTACAATGGTAACTAAGTTCCAAAAGGCTAAAATTATCTTAAACCAAAATAGACTTCCTGCTAGTGCTGCTAATACGTACAAGGCCGGTGGTTTGTTATCGTGAATGTCTCGGTAAAGTGTCAAACCTTGACGAATTCCTTCTCCTAATGTCAAATAGATCATTTCGTCGCCGTATGAGTATGGTTCTAAAAAGCTCGGAATTCGTAAAATTAATACAATAATCAAAACCCAGCAAAGCCATATTTCAATATCTAATTTTTGATCAATTCGTTTTATTAGGTTGATCATCGGATTCTTTCCAGCCACACAATTTTTAAGGGAGAAACCTCCATAAATGAACTAAATTTAAATCCAGGAATATTAACATCTTTTGGATCACCGCTAGTGATTGCCCCAACGCGATTAACCCTTGTTTTATCTGGAAGTTTGGTTGGGATTTCTTTAATAAGATCATCCTTTTCCATAAGGGCGGTTCCCACAAAAAAAGGTAGATCGTTTTCGTTTGAAACAAAGATTGGAGAGCCTATTCCATAGTATTTTGTTTCCCAAAGATGATGTGCCCCTGAATTCCAGTTAATTAAAAAATCGTCACCTTTTTTCTGCTCTTTTACTAATTGAGCAAACTCTCGAAATGGCTTTTTGGTAGGAGTAAAAAAATAATTAACATCAATTACTAGAAACATAAATATTAAAGAAATTATTAATGCTCCAGAAATAAAACTTCGCCTATTGGAGGATAGAAGTATCATTCCAGCGGGGATTGTATAAAGCATATATCTATTAAAAAATATCGAAGTAAATTTTTGAGAAATAATGAAAACTACGAGGATTGGAAGAAAGAACCAAGTTAACAAAAATACATTTTTTTCGATATCGCGGGTCCACACACGAACCAAAGCTAACGCAAAAACAACATAAAGGCAAATTTGAGCAAGAGAATGAGCAATCCCTTTTGCAAGGTAATCATAAATAAGATTTCTTAAGTCGGTTAATCTTGGTGTTCCCAACCAGAATCCTCCACCAACCATGGTCACCTGTTTATAAAGTGGCATAACCCAGGGAAGATATAAAATTCCTATACATAAAAAACATATGAAGATTTGTTTGGCGACCTTCTTTTTGCCAAAAAAGAATTCTTTTAAAAACCAAACACCTTGAACTAAAAGTGCAAAGGCTGAGAAGTGATGCGAATATAAAGCTAATGCCGAAAAAAGAACATAAGGGACCCATTTTTTTCTGATAAAAAAATAAAAGGATGCAATTACAGTGGCTGCAAGAAGTGAATACATGCGTCCTTCAAATGCATATATAAAAAAGAAAGGATTAAAAAAGGTTAAGACCGAAGCTAAAAATGCAGTTTTTCTATCCCATAAAAATCTGGCTATTTTATAAACGAAAAACACAGCAACTACATAAAACAAAAAGGACAAAGATCTAATTGACACCTCCGAAGAGCCAAAAATTTTAAACCAGAAATGTTCCAACAGGTTGTATAAAGGAGGAGCAGTGTCTCGGGCAATTATGCTAATTATTTGAGAGACATTTTTCATTGAAAGAATAGCCGAAAATCCTTCATCTCCCCAAATACTTGCAGTAAATTGATTGGGCATTTATTTAGTTTAGCAAATTGTGGGTTGACTAATAAAGACTAAAAGGATTTTAATAAAATTATGGCCGAAAGATTAGCTGCTCTAAGTTTTAGATTTTCAGTATTCGCTGATAGAGTTTCTACAAAATGGAGTGATGTTGAAGAGACAATCCTGGGCAGGCATAATATACAACCTAGGAGTGGTAAATTAATTTCCATTGAAACTCCCCAAGGTAGAATTCTTGATATCAAGGAAAATGACATTATTCATCTGCGTGAAGGAGGAAGGGTTGTTCATAGATTTACTTCAAAAAATTTACCGGAAGGATATAGGATTGTTGATCGCTTAAAAGGTGATGGGGTATAATCTTTTTGTGATAAGAAAGGCTGAGCAGAAAGATCTCTCAAGAATTTTTGAAATTTACAACAAAGTAAAACTTGATAGGAATAAGCTGGGGGACTCAGTCTATGAAACTTCAGTTCAAAAAAATGGTTTTCTTCTAGGACTGGATACATCCGAAAACATCTCGAAACAAATAGATGAAGCTTATGACTTTGTTGTTTATGAAGAAAATGAAAAAATTTTGGGTTCACTTCTTGCGGATCATAGAGATGAACAAAAATTTTATGATGATGAATATAAAACGTGGTTCTTTCCCGAACTAAAGGATTACTATTATCATGATCCAAAGGCAATGACATTAGCAACAATTGCAGTGGACCCCCAACACACTGGAAAAGGAGTTGCAACAGAACTATTGAAATATTTGGAAAATAGACTCAAAAGTGAGGATTTCGAATATCTGTTTTCTATTATCACCCTAGCTCCGCTTACAAATTGTCCAACAACTCTTTGGCATAGTAAAAATGGATTTAAAAGATTTGCGATGGGAAGACCCAGAAGACTTTTCGATTTAGATAATTATTCTGCAGTACTTCTTTTTAAGAAGTTATAAAATCTTTATACTTTTTCAGTAACTCTGTATTCCAAATACTTTCCAAGCATTAGTCTAGTATGAGCATCAAGACCCGGAAGTGCTCCAAAGAAAAATCCAGCAACTGGCATTAGAACAAATTCAAGAGGAGTTAAAAGAGCTCTCCAAAGTGGGAAATTGTGAGGACGTTTTGGTTTATAAATACTATCAAAAATAAGCATGATCCCCAAAAATACCAAAGAAATAGTGAGAACCAAACTTGAAAGTTTTGGAACAGTGTAACCCAGAGCGGTTCTAGCAAAAGAAGGATTAATCAAAGATGGAATGGTTAGACCAAGAGTAATGATAAACCAGTTAACAGGCCATAAAAAATGCGCAGTAACAAGCGTAGAAAGTCTCATTGTTTTATCAAAAAAAGGAATTCCCGGAACGGTTAGGTAGCTTTTAATAATCCATGGATCATCTGAAACTCCCCATGCCCAACGTTTGAGTTGTTCATATTGGTTTACTAAAGTCTTCCAAGTGGAAGTTGATTCAGCAGCGTCCGCATAAAGTGGGAGATATAATGGTTCGACTTCGATATCTCCTTGTTTTTTGTAAAAACTTTTAAAGAAAATTCCCCAATCTTCTGGAATCTTGTCGGGATCCCAATAGTCGACCTCGTCTAATAGTTTGTAGCTTAGAGAATAATTCTGGCCATTGATAAGTCTATCTCGTCGGGGAAGCTGAGACATTGACCAAATGGACATAAGTGTATTTACGACTCTTGTGATAGCGGGAAGTTTCCAGATGTTGTTGTAAAACATAACTGCTGGCTGCCAAAACATTCTGTAACGTTTTGGGTTGTCTAAAAATTTAAATGTTAAATTTGCAAAATGATTTTTATTGTAAATATGATCCGCGTCACATGATGTTGCTGTAATGTAATTAATATCCATTTTTTTCTTATCGATGACATTTTTCTTAACCCAAATTGCCGAAAACCTTTCGTTTGAAGATTTTCCAATAATTTCGCCTACAGAGAGAGTGTGGATTGTAAAAACCATGTCAAAAAAATATTCACCATACTTTTCTTTAAGAATTTTAATTTTTATATTTCTGTCGATTTCTGGTTCACGGGCCTCCATGGCGAGAACAGGGACGATTTGTTTTGTTGGAAGGGTTTGGTTTTTAAGAGAATTAAAGGTTCGCTCAAGTGTGTGGAGAGGTTCTTTGTAAGTGGGAATTAAAACAAAATGAACAACCTTCTGCCAATCTGGAAAAGCTTTAAGATCATTTACCCAATCAAATTTCATGGAAGCTTGTATTCGGAGATGTGAGATTGTTGCCGTAAGAGCAACTGTAAAGGATTGGTAAAACCAATAGATATTAAAAAACAAAACAAAATAAGCTACAAATGTTGGAAAAACAAAAACTCCCCAATAAGGAAGAAGAATTAAATTTATAGAAACAAAACCCGGAAGGATTTCTAGAAGTCGCATTGTTAATTTATTTGGTTTTTCGTCCATTGATAAAATTGTATCAAAACACGGCTTTTAGATGCGAGGGAAAAGGGGTTCAGCGGATTTAATGGTTGGTCCTTCAAATTGTTTTTGAATTTTTTCTGCTGTTTGTGGAAGGAAAGGTTTTAAGTTGTAAGCTAGTTTTTGCAATTCTTCCACTATTGGTGCCAATACGACATCTCGTTCTTGTCCATTTTTAGTCCAAGGTTCTTTTTCGTTTACCTCCAAGTTTAGTTTTGCAACAACTGAATTGAATAAATGGAAGAAAGCCAAATCGAAACGAAATTCCTTTAAAGCTTTTTCCACTCGTTCGTAAAATTTGAATTCATTTTTACCACTAAAATCGTAATCAGAGTTTTCTGTAAGCTTTGCGACTCTTGAAACCAAATTTCCTAAGCCGTTGGCCAAATCGGCATTGTATACCTCTATAAATTTTTCTTCGGAAAAATCCCCATCTGTAAATGGGTTAAATTTTGCTAGGAAATAATAACGAAGCGCTTCGGCTCCATATTTTTTAATTAGATCGTTAGGATCGATTACATTACCAAGTGTTTTGGACATTTTTTGACCATTAACTGTAAAGTAATCGTGGACAAATATTGATTTTGGAAGCTTAAGTTTTGCTGAAAGAAGGAAAGCTGGCCAATAAACTGCATGGAAGCGGATTATACCTTTTCCAATAACGTGAACATCGGCAGGCCAGTAGGTGTTATATTTTTCATCATCCCAGCCAAATCCAATCCCAGATTGATAAATATTTAAAGCGTCAAACCAAACGTAAATTCGCTGGCTATCGTCCCCTGGAACAGGAACTCCCCAATTTTTAGCTCTTTCATTTGAGCGGGAAATACTAATGTCCTGAAGAGGTTGTTTTAGAAAAGATAAAATCTCATTTTTTCGTGTCTCAGGATAAATTTTTAGTTTGTCCGAGCTAACAAGCTCTACGATTTGATCCTGATACTTTGAAAGTTTAAAGAAATAATTTTTTTCTGAAACTTTTTGAAGAGGTTTTCCAGGATGCTCAAAACATTCTCCGTTTTCGTTTAGTTCCTCAGGGGAGTAAAAGGCCTCACAGCCCACACAATAAAGCCCCTCATAGCTTTTTTGATAAATATCTTCCGCGCAAAGCTTCCAGAGTTTCTGAGAAGAGGGAAAATGGTGTTCTTTGTCACTTCCTTTTTGCCAGATTGTAAAATCACAATTCAGGTTTTTTGTGAGTGTATGGAAAAGCTCATTATTTTGATCAACGAAATCTTGAACAGGACTTCCAGCATTTTCTGCAGCTTGGACATTTTTTAAAGCATTTTCATCTCCACCCGAGAGACTGACAACATCATAACCAAGTTCTTTGTGATAACGTGCAATTGCATCCGTTTGTACAAATTCAAGAGCATGACCAATGTGAGGCTTGGCGTTAACGTAAGGAATCGCGGCTGTGATGTAAAACTTGTTTGTCATTATATTATTATATCTTTAAATGAAAAAACCTCCTTGCGGAGGTTTATTTTTGAAATAAAAAATCTCCGCGGCTTAGAATGCGGTTTGCATCATGCTAGAGATTTTTGTGTTCATTGAATCTATTTTAGCACAAAAAGTGCTTCTTACAAATTTACTTGATAATTTTTTACGTCGAAGACGAAGAAGTTCACTTAATAAATTTCTTTGCAGCGAAAGCTGCAAAAGTTATTTTATAAACTTTTTGATCTTTTCACTCCACTGGGAAGCCCACTCTTCAGCCTCAAGTTTTTTAAGAGCAAGCTTAAATCCGGATTTACTCATTTCATTTTGGATTGAAGCAATCGTGGCGGATGAAACTTTTAAGTTTTGTTTTATATTAGTGTAGCTGCGACCCTTTTTAAGCCAATAAGCAACAGCCAATCTTTTGGCAAAAGTTTCAAGTTCACTTTGATTAAAAAAATCGTTTAAAAATTTATACATTTCCTCAAATCCCGAAAGATCGGAAATCGTTTGACTAAAAGTTTTTACAATTTGACTTTTTAAAGAGGGGCTTAATTTTTGTTCAGAGGTTCTCATTTAAGTAAGAGGAAGTATATCAACTTACGCTTAGCCGTCAAGCTAATTGCTTCATTTCCGCATTAAGTAAATCTCAATTGAGGCACAAATTCCAAGAATAAGGATAAAATTCAAAATGTTTCCTATACCAAAAAATCTCAAAAGTATAAACATTGTTAATCCCAGAGCGGTGACAACCCCACGTCTTCCGTTTCCAAAAATAATGGAGGACGCAAAAAGAAGAGCCAAAAATAAGATAATAAAAAATAATAAAACCGCGAAAATATTTTCAGGGGTAAAAAAGAAGATTATAAATGCAAGAAACAACCAAAGAAAAATTGTTATTGTTAATGTTGGTAAAAAATTTTTTCTTTTTCTAGCGCTTTCTTGCCTGACTTCTGTATGTCGCCTCTTGTTCATAGATTAATTTTACAGTGAATTTATTGATTTGTTTTAAGGTGTTAGAATTAACTTCATGAATCCAACTCTAATATTAATAGTAATAGTTATCGGTTTTGTTCTTCTTGCTATCTTAATCAACAAAAAATTGTCAGATCTTAAAGATTCACAAAAGCCATCTGACGAACTTCTGCAAATTATCAAAATGTTACAAACAGGCTCAGCTCAGGACCGAAAGGTTCTACTAGATTCGCTTCAACAAAACACTCAAAGCTTAAACGAAAGACTTGATAATGCTGCACGCGTTATTTCTCAAGTCCAAAGGAACTTAGGAGAAATGAGTGAGATTGGAAAAGGAATTCGAACACTTCAGGATTTTTTGCAGTCGCCAAAACTTAGAGGAGGATTAGGGGAAGAAGTATTAAAGGAAATGATAGGGCAGACTTTTCCCAAGAATGCATTTCATCTTCAGTATTCATTCAAGTCTGGTGTAAAAGTTGACGCAGTATTAAAAACAGAGGCTGGGCTTCTTTGTATTGATTCAAAGTTTCCCATGGAAAACTTTAACGTTATGGTTAAAGGGGATACTGAACTTGAGCGAACAGTGGGAAGGCGAGAGTTGATCTCAGATGTCAAAAAACATATTGATGCAATTGCGAAAAAATATATATTGCCAGAGGAGGGGACAATGGATTTTGCTTTAATGTATATTCCATCTGAAGCGGTTTATTACGAAGTTGTAAACATTCAAGAACTTTCAAATTACGCCAGAAGACTTCGTGTTTATCCTGTTTCTCCTAATACTTTATATGCTCATCTTCAGGTTTTGCTCTTAAGTTTTGAGGGGAAGGATTTAGAGGCAAAATCAAAAGAAGTGTTTCGAATATTGCGAGCAATTCAAACTGATTATGGAAAAGTCGAAGAAAATTTGGGAACGTTACAAAAACATCTAAACAATGCGTATAACATGATGAGCAATGTTTTTTCTTCTTTTACAACTCTGGGACAAAAGATTTCCTCAACTCAGAATTTGGGGGAAGAGATTAAAGAGAAAATTAAGAAGATTGAAGAATGAAATACATAATTTTACACGGAAGTGGATCTGGCCCCGACATGTGGCTTCCTTGGCTTAATAAAGAATTAGAAAAAGAAGGACATGAGGTATGGATGCCCACGTTGCCTGATGCTGAAGAAATTACCTTTGAAAAGCATCTACACTTAGTTTTGCAGAGTGGAGAACTTACTCCTGGTTGTATATTGATTGGTCACTCAGCCGGTTGCCGACTATTACTTAAAGCAGTGGAAGAAATCGATTTTCCTATAAATAAGATGATATTAGTAGCGGGTAGTTATCGGCAGATGGAATTTAAATACCAGAAAATTAACCAAAATTGTAAAGATATTACTTTTATTGTTTCTGACAACGATCCGTGGAACTGTGGTGACGATGTAACCCGACCCTATTTTGATCATATAGGTTCTAAAATGATAATCATCAAAGGTGGGGGTCACTTTGGCTCAACTACATTTAAAAAACCTTTATACAAGTTTGATTTGTTGCTGCAATTGTTGAGATCCCAAAAAGAATATTAGGCTAAAAATTATTCATGCTACAATCTTCGTGTGGCTAAGGATCTCTCCAATCTCAAATTAAATCCCGAACAAATTGAAGCTATTAAGCATGGCACGGGACCTCTTCTTATTATTGCTGGGGCGGGAACCGGTAAGACAACAGTTGTCACCGAGAGAATTAAATACTTGGTTCTGAGTAAAAAAGCTAAACCACAGGAGATTTTGGCATTAACCTTTACAGAGAAAGCTGCTCGGGAAATGGAAGAGAGAGTGGATGTTGGTCTACCTTATGGCTATACACAGATGTGGGTTATGACATTCCATTCATTTTGTGATCGGATTTTGAGACGCGAAGCGCTAAATATAGGACTAGATCCAAGATACAAATTAATGAGTGAAGCTGAAAGCATACAGCTTTTAAGGAGCAATCTTTTTAAATTTAACTTAAATTATTTTAGACCCCTTGGTAACCCAAACAAATTTATTGGAGGAATGCTTCAGCATTTTTCTAGGCTGCAAGATGAAGATATAAGTCCGCTTGAATATTCTGAGTGGGCGAAGAAATTGAAAGCCAAAACCGATGAAGAAAAGTTAGATGTTGCAAAATGGATGGAGCTAGCTGCAGTTTATAAATCCTATGATGAGCTAAAAGTTCGAGAAGGCCTTTTGGATTTTGGAGATTTGATAGTTAAAACTTTAAAACTTTTTAGAGAGCGGGGGAATGTTTTACGCGAGTACGCGGAGCAATTTAAATACATTTTAATTGATGAATTTCAAGATACAAACTATGCGCAGAATCAATTAGCGATATTACTCGCCCAAAAGACTAAAAATATAAATGTAGTAGGGGATGACGACCAATCAATTTATAGATTTCGGGGTGCAGCTGTTTCCAATATTGTCCAGTTTAGAAAAAATTTTCCCGATGCGAAAGTTACAGTTCTTTCAAAAAACTACCGAAGTACTCAGGAAATTCTTGATAGAAGTTACGATCTAATCCAGTTTAATAATCCAGACAGGCTTGAGATCGTGGAAAAAATAGAGAAGCGCCTTACCTCGGTCCGCCTAGGAGATACTGGTAAAAAGAATGGTGATCCAGTGGAATTCATACATGCCAATCGTGTTGAAAACGAAGGGGAAGAAATTGCAAAAACGATTAAAACTTTAGCTGAAGAAAAGAAATACAAATGGCAGGATTTCGCAATTTTGGTAAGAGCAAACAACCACTCAGAGCCAATTATGAGATCCCTGGCAAGAGCGGGTGTGCCTTATCAGTTTTTAGGTCCGGGTAGACTTTTTAAACAAGCAGAAGTAATTGATTTAATTTCTTATCTTAAAACCCTTTATAACTTTGAAGATTCTGTTGCGTTTTATCGACTTTTGTCCATTCCGTATTTTGATATTTCAGGTCGAGATATTGCAGCACTAGGAAATTTTTCCAAAAAAAAGAATGTTTCACTTTTTGAAGCAGCTGAAAAAATTAGTGAAATTGAAGTAGAGGAAAATACAAAAGAAAAAATTAATAAAATTGTTTCACTTATCAAAAAACATTTAGGAATCGTTAGAAAAGAAACGGCAGGTCAACTTTTATATTACTTTTTGGAAGAAACGGGCCTTCTTCAAAACCTTTTATCTCCTAAAAATATTGAAGCAGAAAAAGTTGCAAACAATGTTTCCAAGTTTTTTGACAAAATCAAAAGTTATGAGGCGGACCATGAAGACGCAACAATCCCCGCTGTTGTCGATTGGCTTGGTCTCTCCATTGAAGTAGGAGAATCTCCATTAGCGGCTGACAAGGATTGGGGAGAAGTTAATGCTGTAAACATATTAACTGTACATTCAGCAAAAGGACTTGAGTTTCCTGTTGTTTTTCTTGTAAATCTTTCTTCTCAACGCTTTCCAACGATAGAAAGAAGAGAACAAATTCCAATACCCGAAGTTCTTATTAAAGAAGTTTTGCCTGTGGGAGACTACCATCTTCAAGAAGAAAGACGACTTTTTTATGTTGGGATGACCCGTGCAAAAGACAGACTTTTCTTAACAGCGGCCGATTATTACGGAGAAGGCAATCGCGAAAAGCGTTTGTCTCCGTTTATTTTTGAAGCTTTAGGGAAAAATTTTAAAGACATTAAGACTAAAACGGAAAAACACGAGCAACTTTCTTTTTTAGATTACCAATCTAAGAGGATTGAAAACCCTGTTGTTAAAAACGCAAATCCTAAGATTGATTATTTGTCATATTCCCAAATTGAAACGTTTAGCATTTGTCCACTCCATTACAAACTTCATTATATTTATAAAATTCCTACACCCCCCAGTGCATCTCAATCATTTGGAATAACAATGCACGCAACTCTAAAAGAGTTTTACGAGCAGATAAAAAACAAGCAAAAACCAACCGATAAACTTTTATATAAACTTTTGGAGGAAAATTGGATTGATGAGGGGTATACCTCTAAAAAACATGAGAAAGAATTTTTAGAGCGTGGGAAAATTTATCTGTCAGGATTTTTGAAGGAGGGTTTTGATAAAAATACTTTACCAATTTCAATGGAAGAGGGTTTTATTGTTCCTTTGGAAAACGGTAGCGAGAGATTAAAAATTGGTGGAAAAATAGATCGGATTGATGTTGATCCCCAGGGTTGTATTGAAATTATTGATTATAAAACAGGTGCTACAATTCCAAGCCAAAAGGAGGTAGATCGCAATCTTCAGCTTTCTTTTTACGCTCTTGCTGCAACTAAAATCCCATTTGCTCCATATGGGAAAAAATGTGAAGAGGTCAAATTATCACTTTATTTCTTAGACACTCAGGAGAAAATTACAACCACAAGGAAAATAGAAGATTTGAAGCGAGCAACAGATGAAATTTTCAAAGCAAAAGAGGCGATAGAGAAGTCAGAGTTTCGATGTTCTGGCCATATGTTTTGTCAGAACTGTGAGTATTCTTTGTTTTGCAAAGCAGATCAAGCATAATAAGTATTATGCAAATTGTGCACAAATATAGTGGTTTATTAATTATTTTTGTGGCCTGGGCATTTTTACTTCTACCTTTTCTTTTCCATAGAAAAAAATATTTAACAATAAGTCACATGGGTTTATCTAATAAATATTCTGCGTACATTAATTTTGGTGTTGTTTTGTCGGGTATATTACAAGTAATCTTTTCTAACTTTTTACATCAAAGAATTTCTAACGACATTTTAAGTATTGGTCCATATCTTCTGGGAGGAGGGGGAGCTTTTTTTGTGTTGGCAGGTTTTTTGAATAGAAAACAGACTTTCAGGATACATAGCTTATTAATAAAAATTTATTCTGCATGCACAATCGCAGGATCAATTTTTGTAAGTTTTTATTTCGGCAAGACACTATTGGTAATAAGTATTGTTCTACTTTTGGGATCGCTATATCTCTATTTTAGAAAGAAATACTGGGCTTCGGAAATATGGACTATTTTATTTTTTAGTTTATGGACGATATCTTTGTATATTTTAATTCTTTAAAGTTTTGTTTTAAAAAAGTTAAACTTTTTAATGAGGTAAATTCCAGCAACAAAAAGGAGAACGAGCCCAATCGTTAAATAAGCACTAAATTTATAAGCTTTTTCGCCTACGTAATATAAAATTAATTCAGAAGTTAGGGCACCGCAGGTTGCCAAAATGAAATTTTTGAAACTAATTTTCGAAAGCCCAGCAATATAACTGATGTAATCCATAATTGATCCGGTTGCAAAACGAATTCCTAAAAACGCCCAAAACTGTTTTTTCTCAGAAATTTTTTCTTGCCACTCGTGGAGCTGTTTTAATGGAACAAATTTCTTAACAAATGGTTCACGATAGCGTCTCGCTAAAAAGAAAGCAATGGTTGAACCTACCAAGACAGAAATAGAAGTATAAATAAATGATTTCCACCAACCAAAAACTGGAATTAGTGCAATAGAAATAAGTCCACCTGGAAGTGGGGGAATGACAATCGCAAGAATCCTCCAGGTAATTAGGATAATTGGTCCTACTAAGGGATATTGATTTGTAAATTCAATTATTGCGGAAATTTTTGAAGGAATAAATCCAAGAAAAAGGGGGACAGAAAGGATGCTTAGAATGATAGTGGACCAGACGATGATCTTTGAAGTTTTATTCACTATTTAGTTTCTGTTAAATCTCAGATATTTATAAAAAGTAAATAAAAATGAATAACTGAGTATTAAGAGAATGGTGACATCGTTTCTCTTGTAAAGAAAAATATAAACAAATAGTCCCATAATGAAAACCGAAACTAATAACCAAAATTTAGATTCTTTGCTAATTTTCATGTTCTTTCTCTTAAGTCCCTTATTCCCACCCCCTCTACTGTATTTAAATTGATTAAACAATGCTAGAGCTATTATATAAGGGAGGATTAGTACAAGAATAACAAATGTCATTAATTAATTATAAAATATTTAATGAAAACTTTGTATAAGCTCCAGGATAGAGGATTTCTGTACCTCCAAAGCTTTTTTTGAAGTGAGTGAAGCCAAGCCAACTTTTGTTTGGGAAGCGCGAATCATAAATTCCTTCAAAATCAAATAACTTACATTGTTGAGATTTAGCCCATAGTAATCCTTTCCATACAAGTGCATATTGGGAGAGGGAAGCGCGCCCTTCATTGTTTGTAAAACCCTGCCAGTAATAAGCAATGTCGTGTGAAGACCGTGTGAAAATCGCTCCACCCATAATATTGCCAACATCATTGTGCGACGTAAGGAATAGAGCGGGGTTTTGGTTGAAACTTTTGCTTAAATTTAATAACTGGTTAAGGCTTGGAACATATCGGGAAAATGAAACAGCAGACTTCCAATTGTCATAAAAACTTTTTAAGTCTTTTGTGCTTACTTCTCTTATATCTATCCCCTCATTTTTTTTAATCGCCATTCTTGCGTCTTTTTTCATTTGTTTTAAAAGTCCTTCCCTATTCATGGTCAAGTCTAGTAATAATGTTTTTGAAGGAAGATAAGGTGAGCGACTCAGCTTAAAGCCGGCATTTTTTATAATTTGTGCCTGATTTTCATCAATCGGCTCAATAATAATCTGAAATGCACGGTATTTTCGGGATAATTTGCTTATGACTTCTAAATCGATTTTAAGAGGTCTTTGGACTTTTAAGACAGAACCAATTAGGGGAAATTTTTTAACAAAATAGTTTACTTCACCAATCCTCTCCACTACCCAATCGATAGTTTTTAAGTAATTGGCATATTCTTCACTTTGTCGAATATCGGCCATATTAAAGTCCTTTAGCAAGACCAAGTTTGGAGAGGTTTTTTAATATAAACCACCGTGCTTTTTCAACCATTCTAAATGGCCAATAAAAAAGCGGGTTAATCACTAAATCCCAAGTTCCCAAAAATTCAACAACTTTTGGATTATACCCTTCTTTAAATTTCGTAAAACCTTTCCCTTCTTCGCGCCCCCAGAGGTCGAATGTTTTAAGCCCTAATTTTTTTCCAAGTTTTATTACTTCCCACATCATAAGGTTGTTTGCCATGACATTTTTATATTTGTCGGTTGAGGCACCGTAAGGGTAGTACAAAAAATCTTTCCAGACAAAGAGGATCCAGGTTGTGATTATTTCACCCTGATATCTTGCTGTCATGAGCCTGGCCAACGGTTGCTCGCCTCTTGCAATCATGTCTGTGTGAAGAGTCTTCCACATTAGCTCATGGTAATGTTTTGTATGTGCAAAAAAGTTTTGACGCCTTGCGGTTTCGTCTGTTAATTCTAAATATCGACTAAACGCCTCGGGGGAATTGTCTTCAAAAACTTCGACTCCCTGGCGTCCCGCATATCGAATATTGTACCGGGTTTTTGACTCAAAACTTTTTAAAAGATCTTCTTCTGAAAGGGTTAAATTAACCCAAAAGGTTGTGGGTGTAAAAAGAGTTTTTCCAGGAACCGCTCCGTTTTTTTTAAGCAGATTTTTTGCTGTCTCTTTGTCTCCATCTGGCATGTTTGGTTCCATCTTTATGAACAGAAAATTTTGCTCTCGACCGATCTTTTTAAGCTCGGTTATCATTTCAGAAGTTGGAGGTGGACCTTTTATAAAAGCTCCGATTTTGTATGGAGTATAGGGAATTTTGTGGAGTGTTAACTGTCCGAAATTGGTTCGGAGAACCTCATTTCCCCACGCCGTCCGAAATTCCCCCCACTCCCAGGTTTGAAGGGGGTGTCTGGCCAATTTGTTAAAACTTTCCTTGTTGATGGCATTTACTTCCATGTCTTATGTGTGTTAGGTTAATTATAACGGTTATGTTGAAATATAAAAAAGGCTCTGCTCATACGCAGGCAGGCTTTGCTCCAGTTTTAATTTTAGGAGTGGTTGTGGTTGCTTCAGTGGCACTCTATTTTATTTACAAAAATTTCGGAGTTTCAAATTTGAATTTAAACATTCCTTATTCAAGCCCCAATCCTTCTACAAGCCCTTATCCCAGCTCATCAACCTCCCCTTCCCAGGATAAAGAAATTTATAAAGCTAAGGATGGATCATGGGTTCTCGTTGGAACCAACGAAAAACAGCGGGGTGCAGGTAATCAATATGACTACGTTCTGAAATATACGACAGGCGAGAAAGTGAATATTAGCAGTTTGATAATGTCGGATATGAAATTTAAGAACCAGTATTCCTCTTCGGGAGATGTTTTTATTACTTTCTCTTTGAGGTCTACTCAGGATGATTTAAAGTTCGATGTTGCAAATGGCTACGAAATAGTTGGCACAAGTCTATGGAATTATAATTTGTCTTCAGGAACTGTAACATTTGCAGAAAAAAGTATTTAAATTAATTTAATCCTAATCCTTCAAATACTTCTCCAAAATATCGTCAAAACTTCCTTTGATGTCTTCGAGTTGGGTTTTGTATTCCCCTAGAGTTTGTTTTATTTCCCCACCAATGGTTTCCGTTAAATCTTCTGGAACATCAATTAAAAATCTTGATGGAGGATTTGCTAGTTTTTCTCCAAAGTAAAGTCTACTTGAGGCGTATGTTAAATATAAAACTTCTCGGGCTCGGGTTATGCCAACGTAAGCCAAACGCCTTTCTTCCTCAAGTTGAGAATTATCAAAAAGACTTCTTGAATGTGGGAAAAGACCTTCTTCAAGTCCCACCAAAAACACAACCGGAAACTCCAAACCTTTTGCAGCATGGAGGGTCATGAGAGTAACTGCATCTCTTTTTTCTTTGTTATTTGTAACAGAGATTTTTTTCTCGCCAATTTGTTCAGCTTCCACAAGCGCAACATTTTCTAGAAATTCGTAGATGTTTGGAAATTCGGTTGCAACCGAACGAAGCTCTTTAATGTTTTCAAGTCTTTGTAGGTTCTCCTCTGTTTCCTTCGAATATCTATCCAAGTAAGAAGTGTCACGAATAATAAGATCCAAAATATCCAGGGTGGTTAAGCTTTCAAGATTTTCACCCAACTTCTCTTTTGCCGCTAAAAAATTATCCATTCTTTTTTTACCAATTTTTTCTATTCTTTTTTTGGAAATTGTGTCCTTTTGGTTAATTAGAAAACGTAGGTACGAAAGAACATCTTTAATTTCAGCACGGTCATAAAATTTAACTCCCCCGACCAAAGTGTATGGAATCCCTGCGTGAAGAAGAGACTCTTCAACTACACGAGATTGTGCATTTGTTCTATATAAAACTGCGAAATCTGAAAAATTATGATTTTGATAGGACTTTAATTTCAAAATTTCATCGGCCAAAAATCCGGCCTCGTCCAATCCATTTCTTGCCATATAAATTTTAATTTTTTCTCCGTTAGCTTTATCAGTCCAGAGCTTTAAGATAGGGTGAGAAGTATTTTTGGAAATCACCATGTTTGCAGCAGTTAGTATGTTTTGAGAGGATCTATAGTTTTGTTCCAAGTTAACAACAGTTATTCCGTTAAAATCTTTCATTAAGTTGTTAATGTTTCGAAAGTCAGCACCCCGCCAAGAATAGATTGATTGTGAAGCATCTCCCACGACCATCAGGTTTTTATTCTCTCCAACTAAAAGTTTTGTTAGAGCGTATTGAATTTTATTTGTATCTTGCCATTCGTCAACCAAAATATGAGTGTATATTTTTTGCCATTTAGCTAAGATTTCGGGAACAGTTTTGAGAAGAACAACTGTTTTGATTAAAAGATCATCAAAATCAAGAGCACCAATATCTAAAAGTTTTGCTTCGTATTTGGAATAAACTTGGGAAACAGTTTCCTGCCAAGATCCTCTTGCCATGTTTATATATTCAGAAGGGGTAATCATTTGGTTTTTAGCCTCTGAAATATCGTTTAGAACACTTCCGGGATTAAATGAATCTGTAGATAAGTTAAGCTCTGCCAAAATTTCTTTTATAGTTTCTTTTTGATCATCAGAATCATAAATAATAAAGTTTTTTGGAACAGAAATGTGGGCTCCATCAACTCTTAAAATTTTTACACACAGAGAATGAAAGGTTGATACTGTTGGATGTGTAATATGGGCTCGTGCAGTTTCTGCCAAAAGATCAACAATTCTTTCTTTCATTTCAGCAGCAGCTTTGTTGGTAAAGGTTACACAAAGAATATTTTCTGGGCCGACACCTCTTTCGGAGATTAGATATGCGACACGTTGAGTTAGAACCTTGGTTTTCCCGGAGCCAGCCCCTGCCAACACCAAAACAGGCCCGTCTGGCGCGGTTACTGCTTCTTTTTGCTTATCGTTTAAATTAGTAAGGAGCTTGTCAGCCATAGCAATAGTATTTAAAATATAAAGATGATCCCTTCAGACGAAACTAATTCTAACACGCTAGAGCCAAAAAAGATCAATACTAAAAATGTTGTTTCGAGGATTAAACGAAGAGTTTTAAAGCATTATAAAGCTGTTAGAATTTTAATAGTTGCAGGTTTAGTTTTGTTTGCACTTCTTGCCTTTCAATTAGTAAGTTTTGTTTTAAATAAAACCTCCATCTCATACTATAAAAATTTAGCATCTGACTTTGTTTTAGCTCCCATTGAAAAACTTTCAAGTCATGATAACCGGGTTAACATTCTTGTTTTAGGTAAAGGGGGGCCAAATCACACAGCCCCCGATTTAACAGACACTATGCTTTTTACATCCATAAATCTAAATAATGGAAATATTTTTATGCTCTCTCTTCCCCGAGATATCTGGTTAAGTGCTCTTCGAGCAAAACTTAATAGTGCTTACTATTGGGGAAATCAAAGAGCAGAAAAGGGTGGGCTTGTTTTAGCCAAAAGTGAGGTTGAAAAGATTGTTGGCCAACCAGTTCACTACGCCGTAGTTTTTGATTTTGGTGCATTTAAAAACATAATAGATGTTTTAGGGGGAATTGAAGTTGATGTACAAAACAGTTTTGTGGATGAAAAGTTTCCAATTGTTGGGCGAGAAAATGATCTCTGTGACGGAGATAGAACTTATGCTTGTCGTTACGAAACGTTAAAATTTGAAAAAGGTACCCAGATAATGAATGGAGAAACTGCTTTAAAGTTTGTGAGAAGTAGAAATGCACAAGGAGATGAAGGTACAGATTTGGCCCGAGAGGCAAGGCAACAGAGAGTGATTGATGGAGTTAAGAAAAAGGTTCTTGATCGCCAAACCTTTTTGAATTATAAAAAGCTCAAAGAACTTTTAAGTGTCGTTAACTCATCAATTGAAACAGATTTGGATATGGAAAAAATATCAATTTTGGCTCGAAAGGTTTTAGGTAACGGATCTCAAAAGTCCGAAATTATCCCAGAGGAGTTTTTGGTTAATCCTCCAATTTCGAAAACATATGACAATCAATACGTTTTTATCCCTGCCGCCAAATCCTCTAAAATTGGAGAGGAGAATTGGTTGGATCTTCAAAAATGGATCCAAGAAAAGTTAAATGAAAATTAAAATAAGTCTTCCACTAATTTTGGTTTTTGGTTTTTTGCTCCGTTTTCTTCTTTATAAATACGGTACATACAATTGGGACTTTGGAACTTTTGTTGCTTGGAGTAATACTTTGGTTGAAAAAGGCTTTTTAAGTTTCTATAAAAATGCATGGTCTGATTATCTGCCAGGATATCTTTATGTCTTGGCACTATTAGGCTATGTCAAAAATTTGTTTTCAGTAAATCAGCTTTTTCTTTATAAACTCCCCGCAATTTTGGCAGACCTTGCGACAACCTATTACATTTACCAAATTATAAAAAAGGAAAAAGATGAAACATGGGCTAAAGTTGGTGCTATTTTTTATATTTTTAATCCAGCAATTTTGATTAATTCAACTCTCTGGGGCCAGGTTGATTCAATTACTTCCCTTTTGTCGGTTATGTCGATCTATTATTTAGATAAAAATTTTTTGCTTTCTTCCCTTTCTCTTTCCTTTGGAACTCTATTCAAACCTCAGGTTGCCTTTATCTCACCTTTGATTTTGGTTTTGATGCTTAGAAACAGGTGGGAGACAAAGAAAATATTAAGTTATATTTTTATTTCGTTTTTAACTTTTATTACCGGATTTTTTCCATTTCGAGAAAATTATTCATTTTTTGACTTCGTAAAAAATAGAATCTTATCAAGTGCAAATCAATATCCTTATAGCTCGGTTAATGCATTTAATTTTTGGGGATTGTGGGGATTTTGGCAAAGAGATGATGTAGGAATAATTAATGCAAAACTTATTGGATATATTCTCTCGGGTGGATTTATTCTATTTTTTCTCAAAGACTTGTTAAACAGAAAAACCGAAAATCTTAAAATATATGGAGCTGCAGCTGGAATATTTTTTACAACATTTTTATTTTTGACAAGGATTCATGAGAGACATTTACTTCCAATTTTTGCCCCTCTTTTAATTTTTTCCATTTCGAGCATTTCTTCAATTGTTGTCTATTTAGGCCTTTCAATTTCCTATGCACTGAACTTGGTATATGCCTATAACTACATAAGCAACGACCATTCATTTGTCACAAGTGATACTTTTGTAAAGTTTATTATTGTTTTTAATCTAGTTCTTTTTGTGCTTTTTATTGCAAACTTTTTAAAGAAAGTTGAACGTTTAGAAAAATTCTTTTTAGACATAAAATTGGGAACCCAAGACACGATGCTTAAGTTTAAAAATGATATAAATTCCAAATCTGCAAAAACTTATTTGTTTTTGATAATTTCGTTTGCATTTTTAACACGGGTTGTCTTTTTGGGGAGCCCTCCTAAGGAATATTTTGACGAGGTTTATCATGCATTCACAGCAAGAGTTATGCTTCACGCAGATCCAAAAGCTTGGGAATGGTGGAACACTCCTCCCGAAGGATTTGCATATGAATGGACACACCCACCTTTGGCTAAGTTGGGAATGGTTGTAGGAATGAAAGTTTTTGGAGAGAATTCCTTTGGCTGGCGAATTCCTGGTGCAATTTTAGGAACAGGGATTGTAATTTTAATATACCTAATATCAACGGAAATTTTTAAAGATCGTTTAATTGGTGTTTTATCATCTTTAATTTTTAGTCTAGAAGGGCTCCCCTTGGTTTTATCAAGAATCGGAATGAATGATACTTATTTCCTGTTTTTTGCTCTTCTATGTTTTTATTTTTACCTTAAAGAAAAAAACTTTTGGGCTGCTTTGGCATTTGGACTATCTATTTCCTCAAAATGGAGTGCTATTTGGCTTATTCCAATTTTAGTCTTGAGCCATTTTGTTTTTAAAAGAAAATTTAAATTTTCCTATCTGTGGTTTTTTGTGATTCCTCCAATGATTTATCTTGCTAGTTATATTCCAATGTTTGCCTCAGGACACACCTTTGACCAATTTATCGAAGTTCAAAAACAGATGTGGTGGTATCACACAAATTTGAAAGCAACCCATGCTTATCAATCTCAATGGTGGAGTTGGCCTATTACGCTAAGACCTGTTTATCTTTACACTTCCGAAGAGGCCGGAGGACTGGTTTCAAGAATTTACGCTTTTGGAAATCCAATTGTCTCAATTTTTAGTTTATTTTCTGTGATTGTTAGTGCATATCACGCGTACATCCTTAAAAGTAAAAAGCTTGGTTTTGTTGTTTTTTCCTATTTAATTTTCTTCGTTCCTTGGGCAGCATCTCCTCGCATAATGTTTTACTATCACTACTTTCCGTCCATTGTCTTTGCTAGCATACTAAGCGCATACATTCTTCGTGTATACCGAAAGATAACATTACCCGTATTGTTGATGTTTTCGATATTCTTTCTTTATTTTCTTCCCCACTACATAGGTATAAAAATTCCATTATCTCTTGATAAATCCTATTACTGGTTTCGCTCCTGGAGATAGTTTTTAACTGCTGTAATTTGTTTATATTGCTAGAAGTATTGCTCCTAATACCAGAAGGATTCCAAGTCCGGCACCAACTATTGTTGGTGTTCCAACTCCCGCATCAGGCAAAGATGGAGTCTCGGTAGGTGAAGCCGCAGCAACGGGAGCTGAACTACTACCAGCACTTGGTGTTGGTGTAGCAGTTGCACATACACAGTCAGAATCAGCCGAACAAGATGAGTTTTTGCAACTTCCATTTGAGCAGACGAGCCCGGCTTCACAATCAGAATTGGTGCTGCAGGAATTGTTACAGGAAGCAGGAGGTGTTGGAGAGGAAGAAGGAGATGGAGAAACCGATGGCGAAGAGGACGGAGAAGAGCTTGGTGGGTTTGAAGCCAAAGTAATGGTAAATGCTAATTGTGTACATTGTCCTGGAGTAGGTGTTGGAAATTCTTGGGGAGGCTCGGTCGGTCCAAATGCTGCCGGTTCAGATGTTGGAGCATTTGGAGCAACAGACTCTTGTCTTAATTGGTATAACCTGTAGGCAGTAAAAACTGCAACTCCAGCCAATACCAATGTTGTTAAAAGAATTATTATTGAAACTACCTTATTTTTAAATATATTTTTCATTAGTTAAGTATATTAGGAATCCAAGAACCGCGGACAGTATGGAAAAGAGCAGCTTTAATTACAAAATCGCTAGTATTTGCTGGAATTGTGTATTCGTAGTAGAAAACTCCAGTTGAACCCGGTTTTAGAGTTGTTCTTTCAACCGCAACTTCTGAGTTTATTTTAAATCTAGCTTTACTAAATTCACTAGCAGGAGTTCCGGAAATCGTGAATCTTACTTTGTCTCCTGCTTTCTTTGTTGCAAGTTGAGAACCATTAAGTAATGTCCAATTTGTATCGTAAGCTTGGACATTACCACATTGTGGGCCAACTGGGGTTGCTACATCAGGAATACAAGAAGTACCTGCTAGATTTAAGGTCAAATTTGATCCGGTAAGTTCGGGATTTGTACTAAAGTTGATTGCGAAAGCACGAATTCTGTGCGGTTGGCCGTCTCCTAGGTTGACTGACCCACCATTTTCTTTGGAAATCGTGAGGTTGGCCGAGTTTGTAAGACTGTAATTGAAGCTTCCTCCGCTTACTGTTACCTCTTTTGAAGCTGCATGACCGTCTCCACCTGCACTGGTATAGTCTTCAGGACCTGAATCAAAGTAAAGGTGAACCTTGGTAATTCCAGATGAGATTCCAGTTCCAGCAATTCCGGCACTACAACTTGCAGTTAATGTTCCATTTCCTCCTGTGGGAGGGGTACTTACACTACAAGTCCCTGATGAATCCGCTGTTATAAAGTTAGCAACTCTTGGGGTACCTGGAAGTTCGTCTCCGGCGAGACCGTCGTTTGGTCTTGAGGTTACTATTAAGTCAGCTTGTTTACTTCCACAGGATGGAGCTGCTCCAATACTTACACTTGTTGCATTGGGGGTGTCTTGGATGGTTCTTTCGTCACACCTTCCGTTTACCAGATGGCCGTTACAAGCGAAAACTAATGCTCTAAAGGTGTAGCCGGTACAATTACCTGCTAAAGAAACTGTGCTTCCATTGTTAACATATCTACATCCGTCAGTTCCACCTCCGGTAGGGGGAGTTGAAGGTGTGGTCGATCCACCACCTGGTGCGGTTGAAGGAGAAGTTCCTCCAGTTGGAGTTCCGGAACAAGTTCCACTTGGGATCCACACACAACCGCCTTCTGCTAGACTGTCCTGGCAACCTTGTTGATTGGTATGAGTTCCACAAAAACCTGAAGGATTCCAATTTCCAACACATCCTCCTGTACCGGCAACTGCTGGGTGCCAAGTACAATCATGAATGCTGTCCTGGCAACCTTGTTGATTGGTGTGAGTACTACAAAAACCAGAATCAGGCCCCACTCCACTACAGAATGCAGCTGAACCACTGTCGATATGACAACCTGCGGTAATAGCGCATGTACCGGGGCTTAAAGGAGCGCAGCTTCTACTAGTGCTTCCTGTACAAGTTCCGCCAGTCACATTAAATGTACATCCAGAAACGTTTTCGCACTCAGCCTCTGTGGTACCAAAACAGCTGGTTTGATTTGATGCTTTCTCGCGAATATCCTGATTTTGTTTAACCAATAAAACTCCCGCTGTCACTCCTCCCACTAAAAGAAGAAGTCCTAAAACTGCTCCCACCATTTTTCCTCCACTCCATGGTCTTTTGGTTAAAGGTGTTACAACTGGAGGAATATCAAAAGGTGGTGGCGATCCAGGAGTTTGAGGTGCATTAGCAGCAACTTGATTTTCAACTGGAGAAGGAGAGTCTGACAAAGGAGGAAGATCAGTTACTGGAAAAGGAACGTCCTCGGTTCCTTGAGGAGGATTCGAACCAGGTATCTGGTTTTCTGTCGGATTGGTTCCCGGAGGATTATTTTCCGGCACTTGGGACGGATTGATTGGAGGAAGTGGATTTTGATTATTGTCGTTGGGCATTTTAAAAACTATTTAATATTTATACTGCTTTTTTCCATACAAATAAACCAAGCAAGATAGTACCTATTCCCATTATGGCTAGAACAATAGTAGGTGTCAAGGATCCAGAATCTAATATAGGACTTGGGCTTTCGGAAGCAAAAGCTGTAGTGGTTGGTGAGGCTAAAATAGATGGAGTTGCACTAGGAATCAAAGAAACCCTAGGACTTGGTGAAGGGGTTGGTGTATGTGTTGGTGATGCACTTGGACTTGGAGATAAAGATCCTGAAGGGGTTGATTCAAAAGCGGGTCCTTCGGATGCTGAAACTACAAAGTTACGAACCAAAGTTCTTGTTATTCCATTAACATCCTTCCAGGAAATAGTAATTTTATGGGTTCCCGGCTCTAAATTAGCTGGAGGACTCCAACTCCAGGTTCCATCATTTTTAACTGCAAGACTCTCTGTTACTATTTCAGATTCAACGGTTATAGTAATCGCAGTACCTTTTGGTCCTTCCCCAAAAAATTCCGGATCTGTAGTGGTAATAACTTCACCTTGAGAAATGCTTTCAAGTGTTACTACCGATGCCGACGCAGTTGCATTAAGCGGTGTTGTGTCAAAACCTGATGTTTCAGCTTCTCCTTCAGGAAGTATGACCGAAGCGTCTGAAACCCCAGTATTTGTACTGGCTTCTATATTTCTAAAATCATGAACTTTACCCAGAATCATGGGAGGAGCAGGTTTAGTGTTTTTGATTATGCTTTGTGCTGTAGAAACTCCCAATGGTCCCACATTTGCAAAAATAGTAAGAGAAGTTGAATCAGAGGTTACCAAGATATCACTTAAGTTTTCATTTCGAACCCCCGAAACAGGAATTAACCAGGCCCCACTCCCGGAAGTTACTGTTGAAAGTGGTTGTGCACCACTTATTGTTACGTAAACCAAAGCGTTTTTTACCGGTTGAGAGGAAACATCTGTAATTGTTCCGGAAAGAATAATATTTGTTGAGTTTGTTGTTAAAGTTGGACCAGTTTGTGTCTGCCAGGTATTTCCATTATTGTCAAAATCATCTCCCCCGGAGTTAACTTTAAAAAAATAGTTTGTTAGTGGTTTTAAAGAGGTGAGAGTAACCGAATGTGTTAAAGAAGCCTCATCACTTTCTCCACCTTGAGTTTTTCCTAGGGACTCGCTTTCACCCCATTTTATAAATCCCGAAGTTTCCTTTTCTGTAATCCAGGAAACTGTAAAAGAGTCGTCTGTTATATTAGTGATTCTTACGTCTTTAGGAGCAGCGTCCACGCTTGCTCCGCTTTTAAATATTTGTAAATTTTGTACCAAGAATACTCCCACAACCAGGCCGACTACTAAAATTATTAAACCTAAAAAGGTAGGTATTTTATTTTTTTTCATGGAGTGGGACTTTCCACCTGAGTTTGGTCTGAGGCTGAAGCCTCCGGTGAAGGTTCGAGAGTTGGAGAAGTTGTAGGTTGGCTTGATGGCTCAGCTGAAGGTGAAGGATTTATGGTTTCCACAACCTGTCCTTCTTCAAAAAAAGTTGCTCCCTCTAGTAACGTTAGGGTTTCGACATCCAGAGTGGGGTCAATTGGCTCGATTATGCTGCCTTCCACTTTAGTGTCTGGTTTTTTAATAAAGGAGCGGGTTATGTCAAAAAATGCCCATACGATCGCAGTAATTAAACTAAGGATTGCAATAACTACTATTTTTGGTAATTTAGTTTTTTTCATTGACTTTTATTACTAGAAAGATAAGGACTCCTACCTCCAATCACAAGTATTAAATTAACTGTTTCTTCACCCTCGGAAGCGCTAATGGAAAAAGAATCCAATCTTATTGGAACTCTTAGGCTTTCAAGACCCATAAGAAGGTTTGAAACGAAAGGAAAACTTGAACTTTTGATATTGAAATTAAAAGTAACAGGATTGGATCCCGATGGAAGGCTTTCTAATTCTTTTTCTTCAGGCACTTGCTCTTCGCCCAAAAGTGGTACTTCTTCGACAGCAAGACTGGTTACCTCAACAGAATTTTGTTGAGCCAATCCTTGTAGTTGTCTAGAAAGTACTTCAGGTTCTGGTACCTCTGGTACTGCTAAGGTTATAAGAGCTATTCTGGAAGAATTTTGATCATAGATCTGTTTTGCAGAGTTTAAATTTTCGATTTTTTGTTCAAGTTGGGCCACCACTTTTTCTTTTTCTTGAATTGTTTTAACCAATTCTAATATGGTTACTACAGTAGGTCTTAATGCTAGAAATACAAAAAAGGTGGAAACTGAAACTGAAAGCAAAATTTCAATAAACATTTTTGCCTCAGCAGTCTTAGTATAAGAATCATAAACATTCAAAAAAAAGTCTTTATACCTCGTGTATTGATTTCTCCAGCCTAATGCCATTTAACTTTCTCCTCCTTCTTTTTTTGTTTCGAAAGTCACTGTAAATGTAAATGCTCCTACGGTTTCTTCGTCTGATGTAACCGAGGAGAGCCCCACCTTATTAAAAGATTGCTCTGCTGAAAGGTTGGCAATAAGCTGAGAAATACTAGCTTCATTAGCCGTAGTTCCAGTTAGAGTAACTTTGCCGTTTTTAACTAAAATATTTTGTAAAACTACATCTAATGGTAACCGTGAAGAAATTTTTGTAATAAGTGAACTTGCACTTTCATCTGATGAAAGTGCCTTATAAATAGAAAGTCTAGCCTGGGTTTGTCTGAACTCTTTTTCAAAAGTTGCATTTCCCATTATTGTCCCCTGAAGAGTTTTGATTTCGTCGTTTAAATCGTTATTTTTGGCATCCAAAATAAAGCGTGACAGAAATGCAGCAATAACAACAATTTCTACACCAACAACCATTACTCTAAAGGAGGTTAATGCCCACTTAAGAATCCGTCCAACTGTGGACATTTCAAACTCTTCGCTTGGAAGTAAATTAATTTGTTTGGCAGACATAAAGGCAGAGTATAGATTTTCTCTATACGCTTATATCAATATAACATAAGCCCACGCGTGAAAGAAACGTAAATTTAAAGGAGATTTACTTTGTTTTTTTTGAGGTTTTTTTGGTAACTTTTGAAGCAATCTTTTTAACTTCCTTTTTTGCTTTTGCAGGAAGTTTTGCGAGTTTTGAGAGAGAGGATTTAATTCTGTTTGCTTTGTTGGTATGAAAAACGTTTTTCTTAGCAGCTCGATCCGCTAGAGACATCGCCTCTGTAACAGAATCTGCTGTTTTTGTTTTTTTAGCTTTTTTAATAGCAATCTCAAGCTTACTTAAAATAAGCTTGTTGAGGTCTCCCTTTCTAGAAGAAACCCTAAGTGCTCTTTTTGCTGTTTTTGTAACTGGCATAATAAAAATTATTTCGTGAACCTTACTTAAAAAAGAAAGTTAAATACAAAAAAATAACTAAATGAATTCCAAAATAACATTGTGAGTATAGAATAAAGACGTTAGAATAGCAATAATAGTGTTTAAGAAATTATTTTCCTCTCAACAAAACTCAATATTGTCTGCCGCAAGTGTTATAACGGTAATGATAATATTTTCCCAATTCTTCGGACTTATCCGCCAATGGGTTGTTCTTAGATTTTTAGGAAAGGAAGCTTTTTCACTTTTTATAGCAGCGTTTCGATTACCTGATTTGGTTTTTGAGATCTTTGCCTTCGGTGCATTCTCAGCTGCCTTTATTCCTGTTTTTTCAAGATATTTAAAAAATGACGAGAAAGAAGCCTGGGATGTTGCAAGCCGAGTTATAAATATCGGACTTATCATTTTTGGATTTTTTGCGATAGTTTTTGGTGTTTTTTCTTATCAATTTTATTCAGTTGTCGCTTTTGGTTTCAGCGAGGAACAAACCAGGTTGGTTTCCGAAGTGGCAAGGATAATTTTTTTTGCTCAGGGATTTTTTATTGTGAGCTATGTTATTACTGGTGTCTTGGAATCGTCCAAGAGATTTTTAGTTCCTGCCTTGGCTCCAGTTTTATATAACATTGGAATAATATTAGGAACAATACTTTTTTCCCATTCCTTTGGTATTTTTGCACCGGCAATAGGAGTTGTAATTGGAGCCTTAATGCATCTTTCAATCCAAATTCCTCTTGCATACAGACTAGGATTTAGATTCACAAGTCACATTATTCCAAACGAAGGGGTTAAAGAAGTTGGAAGGCTTGCCCTTCCTCGCTTTGTTGACTTGGCTTCAATACAAGTTCAGAAATCTGCTGAGCTTTTTTTCTCGTCTGTCATTTCTTTGGCTTCGTATGCTTACCTTAATTTGGCAAATTCTCTTCAATCAATTCCCACAATGCTCTTCGGAGTTTCCTTGGCTAAAGCAGCCTTAGTTGCTCTTTCCCATCAAGAAGAAAAGTCTGAGTTTAGAAAAACATTTTTAACCACTTTAAATCAAATGGCTTTTTTGGTTATTCCAATCGCAACCTTTCTTTTTGTTTTAAGAATCCCAGTTGTGAGGTTAACTTTTGGTACAAGCCAATCTTTGGATTGGGAGGCAACTGTTCAAATCGGGCTGGTTTTATCAAGTTTTGCCTTAGGAATTCCTTTTCAGGCTGCTTTGGGACTTCTTAATAGGGCTTTTTTTGCAAGGCACGATACCAAAACACCAATGATAATGTCTGTTATTGATGTTGCATTAACTTTGTTTTTCGAAGCTTTATTTGTGCTTGTTTGGCATCTTCCTATTTGGTCAATTGCGCTTGCAAATACCTTGGCTGTTTTTGTTCAAGTTGCTTCTTTATATATTCTTCTTTCAAAAAAGATTGGAGACGGAAAATTTATGTCACTTGCACCAACCTTCAAAGCCACCCTTTTTTCGATTACAGCCGGATTTGCGATGTTTTTTACACTCAAATTTTTTGACAGAAGTGTATGGGTTAAAAAACTATCATTTTTAAGTGGAGTTTCCTTAGAAGTACCGTTTGAGAGGTTTGTTCTAGATACGCGTTATACTTTTAATTTAGTCATTCTAACAATAGTAGTTGCTCTGCTTGGAGGCATTATATATTTGGCTTTATCTTGGATTTTTAAATCTCAAGAACTGAATTCTCTATTGGGCCTGTTTGTTAGAAGGAAAAATAATCTCCCAGTAGTTAAAAAAGAGCCGATAAATCCACTTGACAACGATTAGCACTCATGCTAACTTACTGCTAAGATGACCGATGCCCTTACCGCACGTCAAACTCAAATTCTTAAAGCTTTAATCGACGAATATATTGAAACAGCTGAACCTGTGGGTTCTGAAGCTTTAGATAAAAAATACAACCTCGGTGTCTCTCCAGCCACAATTCGAAATGAAATGGTAACCCTAACCAAACTTGGATATTTACGGCAACCACACACCTCAGCAGGTCGTATTCCTTCTCCTAATGCAATGAAATTTTACATTGATCAACTTATGGAAGAAAAACATATGAGTCTGGCTGATGAAGTCAAAACCAAAGAAGAAGTTTGGGACAGTAGGAACGATTTAGATGAATTAATGGAAGAGGCCACCAAAGCTCTTTCAGATAGAACTGGTTCTTTGGCGGTTTCTGCTATCGACAATGGGAAAGTCTGGCATGCGGGATATTCAAACGTTTTTGACAATCCTGAATTTGCTGATGTCCAAGCCTGTGCAAGTCTTTTTTCCTTCTTAGAAGAGGTTCAAATGGTTCAAGAATTGTTTTTTAGGCGCTCTCAGGGCCTTTCTCCAATTGAAGTTTTGTTTGGAGAAGAATTAGGTTGGCCTCAACTTTTGCCAATTGGTGTTGTAACAACACACTTTACAGTGGGAGGCAGAAATGGTGCTATTGGTGTAATAGGTCCAATAAGACTTTCATATCAAACAGTTATACCGACCTTAAGGTATTTCAAAAGCTTAATTGAAGAAATAGGAAGATGAAAAAGAAAATCCAACCAGACCAACCAATAGAACCGGAGGAAAATACTGAACTTATAAATACAAAAGTTCAACTAGCTCGCGCTTTGGCTGACTATGATAATTTAAGGAAACGAAGTGAAGAAGAACGGGGAATTTGGATTCGCGTCGCAACACAAAATGTTGTACAGAAATTGCTTCCGGTTCTTGATACTCTTGAAACAGCGCAGAATCATTTAAAGGACCCCGGTCTTGCCATTGCCACGTCACAATTAAAAGCTGTTTTTGTAGAAGAAGGTTTAAAGGAAATTGATCCACAAGTTGGAGAGGAATTTAATCCAGAAGCACACGAAGCTATTGATTCAGAGGAGAAGCCAGAGCTGGCAGGAAAAATTGCGGAGGTTTATGCCAAAGGCTGGAAATTTGAAAATGGAATGGTAGTGAGGTATGCTCGAGTTAAAGTGTACAAGTGATTTTGAAGCTAAAAAGACTCTTGACAACACTTTAGCACTCATGTTATCTTAGTGCTAATTAACAAATAATTATGGAAAATAGAAACACCGAAAGCATAAAAGGACTTAAGCCAAAAGATTTTGTTTCAGAGGCCAGAGTGGACGCAGCAATTGCGGAATGGCTTCCCACACGTAAGCCAAAAAGTCCAATTAAAGATGAGCTTGTGCCTATTTTAAGAAGATTGATGACAGAGCTTATTATCCCATCAATGGATCGTGATAGGCATGTTCGAGACGAAGATGAGATTTTTGGTAATGCAGACACGGACAGAAAGAAACTCTATCGAGAAATAACAAGTGATTTGGGTCAAGCACGTGGAGTTTTTTATAGAACAGCTAAAACTGTTTCAATAAGATTAGTCGACACTATCATGGAAGAACACCGAAATGATAAATGGCGAGAGCATAAAGCTTTTAGGCCAGGTGATCCAGAACACACAGATCCCAGAAGAGGTGTGTCAGGGGTTGGAGGAAGCGGATCTTCTTGGATGGACCCTGCAATGCATCCAAATGGATATGATCAAGGTATACAGGAGGTATAAAATAATAAAAATATGAGCAAAATTGTAGGAATAGATTTAGGAACAACAAATTCAGTAGTCGCAGTCATGGAGGGAGGACGACCAAAAGTCATCCCAGCGGCAGATACTGGACGTAACATTACTCCATCGGTTGTGGAGCCGGTTAAGAATCTTGTTGGTGACGTTGCAAAACGCCAAATGATTTTAAATCCAAAAAACACCATTTATTCAGCAAAGCGCTTAATGGGTCGAAGGCTCCAAGACGAAGAAGTTAAGAGAACACAAAAAATGGTTCCTTTTGAGATTGTTGACTCAAAAGGTGCAGCAGTTGAAGTTGAAGGAAAAACTTATAGTCCACAAGAAATTGGCGCACGAGTTCTAATGAAGCTTAAGAAAGATGCCGAAGCTTATCTTGGTGAAACTGTGGAATCCGCAGTTATAACTGTGCCTGCTTATTTTGATGATTCTCAAAGGCAAGCTACGAAGCAGGCCGGAGAAATTGCAGGACTTAAAGTTGAGAGAATTATTAACGAGCCAACTGCAGCTGCTTTAGCATACGGACTTGATAAGAAAACTAATGAAAAAATTGCAGTTTACGATCTTGGTGGAGGAACTTTTGATATTTCAATTCTTGAGCTTGGAGATGGAGTTTTTGAAGTTAAAGCAACAAATGGAGATACACACCTTGGAGGAGACGATTTTGATGAAAAAATTGTTGATTACATTTGTGAAGAATTCAAAAAAGAAAATTCAGTCGACTTAAAAGCTGACAAACAAGCGCTTCAAAGGGTTCGAGATGCCGCAGAGAAAGCAAAAATTGAGCTTTCAGCAGCTGAAGAAGTTGAAATAAACCAACCATACATAACTCAAAAAGACGGAAACCCAATGCATTTAACGATGAAATTAACCCGAGCCAAACTCGAAAGTTTGGTGGGCGATCTTATCGACGAAACAATGAAGCCTGTTGAAGCCGCTTTGAAGGATGCAAAGCTTTCTGCCTCCGATATTAATGAAGTTATTTTAGTCGGAGGAATGACCAGAATGCCAAAAGTTATTGAAACTGTTAAGAGCTTTTTTGGAAAAGAACCTAACAAATCAGTAAATCCTGACGAAGTTGTGGCCATTGGAGCTGCAATCCAAGGAGGAATATTGGGTGGAGAAGTTAAAGATATTCTTTTGTTGGACGTTACTCCTTTAACCCTTGCAATTGAAACTTTGGGAGGAGTTGCAACACCTATGATTCCAAGAAATACCACTGTTCCAACAAGTAAAACAGAGATTTTTTCAACAGCAGCTGATAATCAAACCCAGGTTCAGATTGTGATTACCCAAGGTGAGCGACCAATGAGTGCTGACAATAAAACACTTGGAACATTTACTTTGGACGGGATTCCACCAGCTCCAAGAGGTGTTCCACAAGTTGAAGTTACATTTGATATGGATGCTTCCGGAATTTTGACTGTTACAGCAAAAGACAAAGCCAGCGGAAAAACTCAAAACATCAAGATTACTGGAGCAGTTGGTTTAAGCGATGAAGAAGTCAAAAAAGCTCAAGAAGAAGCTGAAAAACACAAAGAGGAAGATCAGAAGAAAGCTGAGCTTATTACTACTAAAAATCAGGCAGAAGCTTTAATCACTACAGCAGAAAAAGCCCTGAAAGATGCTGGAGACAAAGCACCTGCCGATGTAAAAGGAAAAGTTGAAGAGAAAATTAAGGCTCTCAAAGAGGTGGCTGCAAAAGAGGGCGCAAGCAAAGACGAAATTGAGGCTGCAACCAAAGATCTTTCTGAGACATTAAGCCAAGTTGGTCAGGCAATGTATGGAGCTCAAGGCCAAGCACAACCTGGATCTGATCAACCCCAAGGAGAAACTCCTTCAGAAGATAAAAAAGACGAGAAAAAAGAAGAAGGAAAAGTCGAAGAAGGCGAAGTAGTTGAATAAGGTCTGAAGGGTGTCGTTCTGTTATAATCTCCATTTATGTCGAGCGAATTTTCTCCAACCGAAATCACCAAATGGAATACAGCTTTCAGTTTACTGAATTCTGATGAACAGGCTTTGATAGTAAAATTTAATATTGAATTGGTAAGAATACGAGTGGCTAATCTGGGAAATCAAAAGGGATTAACCGAGGAAAAAACGAGAGCCTATTTTGATATGGGTGCAACGGACGAAGAGACTCAACAAATAGAAACAAAACTACCAGGGAGTATTGAAGCTTACAAAAAATATTATAATTTGTATGGTCATATTCCAATGATAGGTGTTGATTCATAAATACTATGGCTGCTAAATCTGATTACTATGATATTTTGGGAGTTACAAAATCTGCTTCAGCTGATGAGCTTAAAAAAGCTTATCGAAAGCAGGCTTTAGAGTGGCATCCGGATCGCCACAAAGATGATAAAGAAGCGGCAGAAAAGCGTTTTAAAGAAATAAACGAGGCCTATCAGGTTCTATCAGATACCAATAAAAGAGCAGCATATGATCAGTATGGTCATCAAGCTTTTGCACCGGGTGGTGGAGGAGGAAACCCATTTGCTGGTGGAAATCCTTTCGGTGGTGGCGGGGGTGGTCAGTATGGCCCTTTTACTTACACCTATTCTTCAAATGGTCAAAACCCTTTTGCTAATGCTGACTTTGGTGATCCATTCGATATTTTTGCTCAATTTTTTGGTGGAGCAAGCCCTTTTGGAGGTTCCGGAAGGCGTTCGGTTCCGAGGTATTCCATGACAATTGATTTCATGGATGCAATCAATGGAGTTACTAAAGAGGTTTCGATCGAAGGAAAAAAGAAAAAAATTAAAATTCCAGCTGGAATTTATGAGGGGGCTTCTATTAACTTTAATGACTTTATTTTGTCGGTGAATATTAAACCTCACGAAATATTTGAACGCGATGGTGAAGATGTATATGTTCGAATTTCAATACCTTTCTCGTTGGCTGTATTAGGGGGAGAAATTGAGGTTCCAACCGTTCATGATAAAGTAAAAATTCGAATTCGCCCAGGAACCCAGAGTGGTACGATGATGAGACTTCGTGGAAAAGGTGCTCCAAAGCTTCGCGGATCCGGAAGTGGCAATGAGTATGTCCGTTTGATGGTCACTGTTCCAGAGAAGCTTTCCCGAGATCAAAAATCCGCGATTGAAGAACTCCAAGAAAAAGGTCTATAATACGCCTCTAATTAATATTTTATAGATTATGGAAATTTATGGGAGAATTCCTGTTTCACCAATTTATGAACATTTGTTTAACGTTTTAGAAGAAGGATCCGACGTTTCCCAGACCGATTTAGAGGAAATCAAAAACTTGATGTTCTCTCCCCAGCATACTTCAAAACGAATTGCTGGCATCCTAACCGAATTGGAAAAATTTGCTGTTACTCCCAAAACTGCCCAAAATCCTCGTGTAAAAGAAGGCTTAGAATCTTTGAAAAAAACTATAAAACAAAACAAAGAGGCATTAGATGGAGCTCGAGCTGTAGTTACGATTCGGGGCTCACTTCGATATGATGATCCCAATCATATGGATCTTGATTGTGATATTTTTACCTTAAAAGAAATTCAAATAGAAACAAGAAGAATCAGTATTGTAAGAAAAAAACTATATGACAGTTGGAAAGTTTTTAACAAAGACACTGAATATCCGGTTCATACCACCATGGAAACACTAGCTCTTCATATTCAGGCAATTGAAAATAATGACTATGGTTATATTTCCCGAAACGGAGATTTGATCCATTATGATTTTTCGATTCCAGCCTCAAGTATTTTAAATGGCTATGTAATTTTTTCTTCCACTAAAGATCAAAAAGACGAATTAAGAAGAATTGTTTTTGATATGTGCAAAAGGTCTCCCTTTGCCCAAGCTGCAATTTGCTTGGGTTTAGAAAAATGTTTGGACAAAAGACTTGAGAGAAGAAAATCTAAATAGTCTGTGAACTTTTTATACCAAACTTTTGTTCCATCTTCTCCCAGCGTTTTTGAAGATCAAGATCTGCATATTCGCTTGGTTCACCCCACTTTTTTGCTTCATATGATCTGTCTATTTTGTATAAAAGTGGCAATTCAGGTAAATTGAGTCTATTTTGCTTAAGAAAATCTTGAATCTGATCTATTTCATCCTCAAATGCATAGTCGACCGAGGCATGACTTCCAGTAACAGAAGCTCCTGTTGTTAAAGCCCATCCGCCATTTTCTGTGAAAACCTCATCAATTCCGAAATAAGCAAAAACGCTTCCATCCTTCAAGCTTTTTTTTAAGGAATCACCTCTTTCTTTGTGTGAAGTAATTGTTAGCGCTTCTATGAAACTTTCAGGAGCTTCAATTCCTTTTTCACTGAAAAAAGTTTTCCTCCCTGCCATAACACCACGCAAAGTTGATCCGGATACCCAAAAATCATCAGGTATTAAAACTTTTAAACCTCTAATTCCATCTCCCCAGTGTTCGAAAATCTTTTTTTCATCATGTGATGTCTTAATACTGTTTTTTAAATTCGGTGAATCCTCAAGCAGGGTGTCTACCTCTTCTAATAAATGTAAAATTACATATTTTTCGCTTCGAGGGCCATACTGGTAGAGATATACAAGATCCCCCTGTCTGGCAAGATCGATAACGTGCTGGGCCATTCCATGTATTGCTCTTTGAAATTCGCGATTACCTACAAAAACCAAATTCTCTCTAAATGTCTTTATTTTTTTAGACATTTTTTGAGCCTCAGGAGTGTTGAGAGTCGCAGTTTGTGTTTCTGCATAATCAAGATAGTCTTTTAAATTGAGAAGTCCTTCTCGTTCAGTAAAAGTTCTTTTGGTAGGCTTATAATCATCCTCCGGAGGTTTAATTGTTGATGAAAGTATGTTGTTTCGTGGAATGTTATCGTTCACCAAATCAATAAATTTAGGACCTGGTTCAACGAATGTAAATTTTGTTTCAGGTTTTGGGGTGTTTTCACCAAGCTCCATAATTCATTATAGGTGTTTTAAATAGGATTATTTGAGGCTATTTTAAAAAGCCAATAATTATCTTCTAACCAAATCCAGCCGGTGGCGAGCATATAAAACGGGGTAAGCAGCGAGTTTTTCAGCTTTAACTTTCATTTGTTCGTTTCCTTTGGCTTTTCCTTCCCGATCCATAAACCACACAAAACTTGTTTTATATGGCTCTGACGGATCCTTTCCCGCATATAGACATAGTTGAAGATAATTGTCCAAAAATTCAGCTGGATCATATTTTTTGAGATTGTATTGCACTACTGTATGCCCTCCCTCTCCAAGCGAGCCGTCGTTAGAGGTAAAATTATCCAATTCTATTTCGCCATCATCATTAACTCTTACTTCATATACATCTTGTGCTGGACCTCTAAAATCTAATCCATAATCCTTAAACTGTTTTCTTATTTGGGGTGCGAGTTTTACATCTCTGCCAAAATACAATACAAGCCTGGAATTTTCGAACAACTTCATTGTGTTGGGATTTAGATTTTCTAGTCCTAGTTTATGTAAGACTTCTGGGATGTCTCCAGAGGTTAAACCTTCTTCTAGGGTTTTCCCTTCTATGTATGTTTTAAAATTATGAGTAACAGGTGTTGAATGGTCCGGGTTAGGGTAATCAGAAAAATATCCGAATGAGTCTTTGTGATGCTTAAAAGTTGGCTTATTAGACCATCTATCATACATGGCTTGAATTCTGTCATCCTTTTCCTCGTCACGTCTTACTACTTTAGCCTTTTCGTTGTAAATCCAAGTTGGTAGCGCGTCTTTGGGGTTAGGCGCATCAGTGAATACTCCTCGGTATGCATAATGAACATAGACACCTGCTATGAAACCAGTATGGCTAATTTGCTGTTTAAATCTTTCTCTTCCTTCGTCGTCAGTTGAAATACCTGCATCAAGATCAAGGATATATTGAGCAGCGAGTTTAGCCGATTTTTTGAAGTTTTCAGGAACCTGAGAGGGTATTCTATCCAGTATCTCTTGCATATTCTTGGGTAGCTCACGATCTACCTCAAATTTAAATGGATTTGGTTCAGGTGATGTTTTTACAAACGAAAATGGACTTTCAGTCATGAGTCAATTATATCAGTTTGACTTCTTTTTAGCTTCGGGGTAAAATTGATCCTAAGATTAAGTAATTGATTTGGTGGGTGACAACCCGCCATTTTTTTTAGAATAAAGTAAACATGCAAACACCAAGAACAGAATTCGCACAAGCATTAAAAGCCGTCGCAACCGAGCGAGGGCTCGATGCTGATGTTATTTTGGAAACAATAAAACAGGCAATTATTGCAGCCTATAGGAGAGATGCAAAAGAGCGAGGAGAAGAAACAGATGATTTGGATTTTGACGTTGATCTTAATTCTGTGAATGGTGAAGCAAAAATTTTTGCCTGGCCAGCAGCTCCCACTGAAATTGTCGACGAAGTTGTTACCCCTATTGAAGAAACAGCAGAGCAAATTCAAGCAAGACTTGATCAAAAACACGACATAACACCTCCTGGTTTTGGAAGAATTGCTGCTCAAACTGCAAAGCAAGTTATTCATCAAAAAATTCGTGAAGCTGAAAAAGATGCAATTTTGGGCGAATTCTCTGGACGAGTTGGAAACTTGGTTTCAGGAATGATTTTACGTTTTGATGGAGCAAATGTTCGAGTCGACATTGGTCGAACCGAGGCTATTATGCCAGCTGAAGAAAGAATTCCAACCGAAAGACTTAACTCAAATCAAAGAATGACATTTCTTTTGAAGGAAATAAAAGATACACCTAGAGGTCGCGACATAATCCTTTCACGCGCAGATCCAGTTTTTGTTGAAAAACTTTTTGCAAGAGAGGTTCCAGAAATTGCATCTGGTTCAGTTTTGGTTAAAAAGATTGTTAGAGAGCCAGGAATCAGGACCAAAATTGTAGTTGCTTCAGTTCAGCAAGGAGTTGATCCTGTAGGAAGCTGTGTGGGTCAAAAAGGTGTTCGAGTTCAGGCTGTTACAAATGAAATTGGTGGGGAACGTGTTGACATCATCCCATTCAACGAAGATTTGGTGGAGCTTATTAAGGCATCACTCTCACCAGCTGAAAATTTAAGTGTTTCCTTGGACAAAAAAGGTGAAATTGCAACTGTGAAAGCTCCAAATGATCAACTTTCATTAGTTATTGGAAAAGAAGGTCAAAATGTTCGTTTAGCAGCAAAGCTTACAGGAGTAAAAATTGAAGTTGAGGGAGATGAAAGTTTGGCTCCTATTGAGACTGAAATGGAGAAAGTTGAAAAGAAAGAAGATACCCAGCTTGATACTGACGCAAAAGATGAAAGCACTCCAACCCCGGAAGCTAATGTAGCTGAGGAAACTCAAACTGAAGAAGCGAAAACCGAAGAAGTTTCGACTGACGACAAGCCAGAAGATGAACAAAAAACAGAAGAAGTGGCTACAGAAGCTCCTTCCGAGGAAACAGCACCTGTGGAGGTTGAAACCGAAAACAATACTGAAGAACAACCAAGTGCCGATTCTGATTCTGAAGAGTCGAAATGAAAAATTTAGTTGCCTGCATCAATTTATATGAAGACATCTCGACAACCAATTGTTACAATTTTGGGTCACGTTGACCACGGAAAGACTTCTCTTCTTGATGCATTAAGAAAAACTCGAGTTGCAGCCGGAGAAGCCGGTGGAATTACCCAATCTATAGGAGCTTCAGAAATTACCACAAAAGAAGGAAAGAAAATTACTTTTATAGATACTCCTGGCCATGCTGCTTTTTCAAAAATGCGCTCAAGAGGTGCGAAGGTTGCTGATATTGCCATTTTAGTTATTGCAGCCGAGGATGGAATTAAACCCCAAACTCAGGAAGCAATTGATGTAATCAAAGATGCCGCAGTTCCTTTTATTATTGCCATTACTAAAGTTGATCTTCCTTCCGCCGATCCAGAAATGGTTAAAGGCCAACTTGAAAAACAAGAAATTTATATGGAAGGACGAGGTGGTGACACTCCAGTTGTAGAAGTTTCTTCAAAAACAGGACTTGGGATTGATTCTCTGATTGAAACCATTATTTTGGTTTCCGAGGTCAGCCAAATTTCGGCTGATTCTGAAGGTCCACTCGAGGCAGTTGTTATTGAAACCAGCAAAGAGAAAGGTGGATTTTCAGTCTCCTTTGTTGTTCGAGATGGAAAAATTAAAGTTTCAGAGATTGTTTCCTCCGAAGGAATAAATGCCAAAATTCGAGGGCTTTTTAATGTGCAAGGAAAAAGTGTTAAGGAAATATTGCCGGGCGAGGCTGGACAAGCTTTGGGATTTGCTGAGCTTCCAGTAGTTGGATCACAAATCGTAGCAGGAGAATCACAAAAAGTTTTACAGGAAAAAGCAAAAATTGCGGGTTCAAAAGATGGGTTCCCCATTTATTTAAAGGCTAAAGTTGCTGGTTCTCTGGAGGCTCTGGAAGCCTCAATGCCAGCCGGAGTTTCAATAATTGGCTCAGGAGTGGGAGATGTAAACGAAACGGATATTTTTATGGCAAAAGCAGCAGAAGCTAGAATATTTCTTTTTGAATCGGGAGTTCCCGCCTCCGTCAAAAGACTTGCTGAAACCGAAGGGGTTGGAATTGAAAGGTTTCAAATTATTTATGAATTGTTCTTAAGACTCGAGGACATTATCAAAAAGGGAATTGTTCAAGTTTTGGGTAAAGCTCAAATTTTGGCTTCATTTCCATTTAATAACAAAAGAGTAGCTGGATCCAAAGTTCTCGAAGGACGTATCAACAAGGCGGATAATTTGCTACTTATGCGGGGAGAAAAGGAAATTGGAAAAGTGAAGATCGCTTCTCTTAAAAAAGCAAAGCAAGAAATTATGGAAGCCAAGGCTGGCGAAGAATTCGGAGCAATACTTGATCCGCACCTTGATTTTGAAGTTGGCGATGTGTTAGTATCGGTCGCAAAGTAACAAATGGAGAACTCCTTTAAAAATTTAATAGATTCTGCCAAATCTGTATTGATTCTTCTGCCTGTAAACCCAAATTTAGATCAGGTTGCAGGAGCACTTTCATTGTACTTAGGTCTTCGTGATAAAAAAGAAGTTAACGTAAGTTGTCCTTCCCCTATGGTTGTTGAATTTAATAGACTGGTGGGAATTGATAAGGTTAGTTCAGACTTGGGAAACAAAAATCTAACTCTTAAGTTCAATGAATACCAAGCAAGTGATATTGAGAGAGTCAGTTACGACATTGAAAACGGACAATTTAAATTAACAGTTATTCCAAAACCAGGATTTCCTTCTCCCAAAAAGGAGCAGGTTGAAATTTCCTACTCAGGGGTCTCCGGAGACACAATCATCTTAATTGGAGGAGAATCACAAGATTCGTTTCCAGCGTTGGCCTCAAAAGATACAGAAGGTGCCAAATTATTACACATTGGCACAAAAGCTCTTCCCTCAACAGAAAAATCAGTTCTTTCTTTTGCGAGACCAGGTAGCTCAATTTCAGAAGTTGTATACCCACTTGTTAATGAAGCAGGTGCAAATATAGATTCTGATGTAGCCACCAACTTATTAGCTGGAATTGAAGATGGAGGAAAAAGTTTTACTGGTGAGCAAGTTACAGCTGAAACATTCGAGATTGTAGCCCATCTCTTGCGAGCTGGAGGAAAAAGACCTGTTAAAATTTCTCCTGAAGAATTCCCTGGAGGAATGCCAATGAGCTCCTTTTTACAGGTTGAGCCCGGAGGACAGCCACAGGAAGATCAGAATCAACCAGCCCCAAATGATTGGTTAGAACCAAAAGTCTTCAAAGGAACTTCAGTTAGTTAAACAATGATGTCTCAAGAACTACCCAGTGAGGCTTTGACTAACCAAGAATCGATAAGTATTGAAAAAATTGAAGTTGGTCAAGCTGAAGAAATCAAGAAGTTGGCACGGCTTCTTTATGTTTTTGGTAACAAAAGAACAGACTTTCTTGAAGGTGAGCCGCTTATTATTAATATTGCAGGAAATTTATCTGGATTTAATTTAAGTGAGGACTCAATTCTTAAAATTGATCCTTTAGATGCAGGTAACACTATTCGTTTGGGTATTGTTGTAGGTAATGGATTTCAAGATGGCGGATTAGAAAGACGCATTTTTATGGCCTCTACGGAAATTAATGTAAAACAGGCATTTGCCAAACATCGAGCAGTAGGGGCATTTGATGACTTGGGTCCAGAGCTCCAATTGGGAGTAAACAAATGGCTTTCTGTTTTAAGAGAATTAAAAGCTCAAACGGTAGACAATAGGATAAATAATCCAGTTGTTTGAATTTGACCAATTTTGTGGTATTATACCCAAGATGTATACAAGGTTTAGCCAATAAGGCTTTACTTTGTTCAACACGACTATGTCACTCGCAAAAGACGAAAAACAAGATTTAATTAAAAAATTTGCAAGAGAAAAAGGCGATACAGGTTCACCTGAAGTTCAAATCGCACTTCTTACCCTTCAAATTGATAAATTAGTAGCTCACTTAAAAGAGCACGGAAAAGATGTTCATTCAAGACGCGGCCTTCTTTCGATGGTTGCTAAAAGACGAAGACTTCTTTCTTATTTGCGAAAACACGACGAAGAGAGACACAAAAAATTAATAACTGAGTTAAAATTAGAAAAATAACACAAAGCGTACAAAGAACTAAATAATAAATTTACTTCCTTAAAGCTTTATCATAAAGAACAAATTAAATGAAAAAAGAATGCAAACAGCTTTTACAATTTATAAAATAACATGAAAAAAGTAGAAAAATCGATTGAATTAGGTGGACGAAAACTTACCCTTGAAACCGGACGTTTAGCCAATCAAGCAACAACATCAGTTCTCGCAACATACGGTGAAACTGTTGTTTTTGTAGCAATTGTTGCTGCTCCAGCAAAGATGCCTGTCGATTTCTTACCTTTAACAGTTGATTATCAAGAAAAACTCTATGCAGGTGGAAAGATTAAAGGAAGTCGTTGGGTAAAACGCGATGGAAGACCAACTGACGAAGAAATTTTAACCTCAAGAGTTATTGATCGATCTATTAGACCACTTTTCCCTAAGGATTATCGTGACGAAGTTCAAATTATTGCAACAGTTTATTCTGTTGATCTTGAGAACGATCCTAAGATGGTTGCTGCCGTTGCAGTTTCTGCTGCACTTCAAGCTTCTACAATTCCTTGGAACGGCCCAGTTGCCCCAGTAAATGTAGGACTAATGGATGGAAAGTTCGTTTTGAATCCAACTGTAGAACAACTTAAAAATTCAGATCTTGATCTTGTGGTTACTTCAACAGAAAAAGCTGTTGTTATGATCGAAGCTGGTGCTAATGAGGTTTCAGAAGAACTAGTTCAAGAAGGAATTGAATTCGCAAAGAAAGAAAGTAAAGCTTTAATTGATCTTATAAATGATTTTGCAAAAGAAGTCGGACGCGAAAAACAAGTTGTTGCTGAGCACAAATTCACTAAAACCATCGAAGAAGCCGTTAAAAAGATGATTGGTGATAAATTTAAGGACATTATCCCTGAAATGGCCACCAAAGAAATGGCTGGTGGGTCTTTCATGGAACTCAAAAAAGCTGTAATTGAAAACTTTGAAACAGCAAGTGAGAAATCAGAAGCAGCTGAAATTTTTGAGAAAATGTTCAAGAAAGCAGTTCGAGAAATTTTACTTTCAGGAAAAAGACCAGATGGAAGAAAGCATGATGAAATTAGACCTATTACAATCGAAACTGGAGTACTTCCTCGAACACACGGATCCGCAATCTTTACCAGAGGACAAACTCAGGTACTTTCAATTGCTACATTAGGAACCTCATCTTTGTCTCAACTTTTGGAAACTGCTGAAGGTGAAGAAGAAAAACATTACATGCATTTTTACTCAATGCCTCCATTTACTGTTGGAGAAACAGGAAGAGTAGGAGCTCCAAACAGACGAGAAGTTGGTCACGGTGCACTTGCAGAAAGAGCACTTCAGCCAGTTGTTCCTACCTCAAATGAATTTCCATACACAATTCAAGTTGTATCAGAAGTTATGAGCTCAAATGGCTCGACTTCAATGGCTTCGACATGTGGATCTACTTTGGCTCTTATGGATGCGGGAGTACCTATCAAATCTCCAGTTTCTGGAATTGCGATGGGACTAATCGTAGAAGACGAAGATAAGTATGCAGTTTTAACCGACATTATTGGCCTTGAAGACTTTAATGGTGATATGGACTTTAAAGTAACAGGAACCGAAAAAGGAATTACTGCACTTCAACTTGACGTTAAAACCTTACAACTTACACCAAAAATTCTTGAGGCTGCACTTGTACAATCCAAGACTGCAAGAACAGAAATTTTAGAAAAGATTAAAAAGGCAATTGCCGAGCCAAGAGCAGTTGTTTCAAAATATGCTCCAAAGATTAAAGTTGTTAAAATCCCAACCGAAAAAATTGGTGAATTAATTGGTCCCGGTGGAAAAGCAATCAAAAAATTAATGGCAGAAACCGGTGCTCAAGTTGACGTCGAAGATGATGGATCTGTAAGTATTGCTTCAGTTTCTGAAGAATCAATGCAAAAAGCGGTCGAATGGGTAGAGTCACTTACTAAAGTAGTTCAACCCGGAGAAATTTACGAAGGAACAGTTGCACGAATTCAACCTTTTGGAGCTTTCGTTAATATTTTGCCTGGAAAAGATGGATTGGTACACGTTTCAGACATGGGTGAGGGATTTGTAGCTGACCCTAATGACGTAGTTTCAATTGACCAAAAGGTCCAAGTTCGGGTTAAGGAAATTGATAATATGGGCAGAATCAATTTGTCCATGAGAATGGATCCTTCAACCGATGCTCCTAGAGAAGAGCGAAGAAGTTCTGGTGGATTTGGGGATCGTGGAGGATCAAGAGGTGGATTTGGTGGGCCAAGAAGATTTGGACCAAGTGGCGGCGCTCGTGGAGGATCAAGAGGTGGATTTGGTGGCGGTAGATCCAGAAGTTTTGGTGGAGAAAGAAGAGAATCAGGTGAGAGACAAACATTTGGATCAGGTGGACCCCACTTTCCTACAAGTAGATATTTAGACGATAAAAAGCAGCGTTAAATCGTAAAAAGGGACCCATACTCTTCACTTTAGTAAGACTCCTGTTAAACTGTATTTATGGACACTGCCGTAGTTGATGTAAACTCTCTAGCTCAAAAAATTTCCCAAGTTAAAATACCTGACAAACTTAGGGAAGAAATAAATCTAAGGCTTTCTCAGCTTGGAAAACTTACTAACTCTCCAACCTTCTTGCCTGAATTTGATCGAGTTAATAAATATGTTGAATGGGTTTTAAAAATTCCTTGGGAGGCAAAAACGCAAGATCTTTTGGATATTCAAAAAGCAAAAGCGGTTTTGGATAAAAATCACTATGGTTTAACTGAAATAAAAGAACGTATTTTGGAATATGTTTCCGTTATGAAGCTCAAAAGTGAACGAGGAGAAGGTCAGGATGTTTATAGGGCTCCAATTTTGTGTTTTGTTGGTCTTGCAGGAACCGGAAAGACAACAATTGCATATTCAATTGCTGAAGCTCTGGGCAGAAAGTTTGCCAGAATTCCTTTTGGAGGAATGGGAGATCCATTAGATCTCCGAGGGCAAAGTCGGCTTCATCCAGAGGCAGAACCTGGAAAGATAATTAAAGCTTTGGTCGATGTTGGCTCTCGTAATCCAGTAATCTTGCTTGATGAAATTGATAGAGTTACCGACGAAGGAAGATCTTCTATTATGGGAGTTTTAGTTGAACTTTTAGACCCTGGCCAAAATCACGATTTTGTTGATCATTACCTTGATTTTCCAGTCAATCTTTCTGAAGTATTGTTTGTGGCAACTGCAAATAATACCACTCATGTTTCAACAGCTGTACTAGATCGCTTGGAACCAATTTCTATGCCTTCCTATACAGATGCTGAAAAAATAGCAATTGGTAAGCAATATGTTCTTCCTAAAATGATTCGCGCAACTGGAGTGCCTGAGAATGCTGTTGTTATTGATGATTCTGTCTGGGCAAACATTGTCCGTCCACTTGGGTATGATGCCGGAATTCGTACTCTTGAGAGAACAATAGAAGGTTTAGTTCGAAAAATCGCTAAAGCAATTGTTGAAGGCCGGGGCCAAGTGTTTAGTATTAATCCTGAGAATGTTAAGGAATTTTTGCCTCAGTAGAATTTAAAGCTTTAACAATAAATAAGTCATAATAAGGTTTTAGTGTTGCCCAGTTCTCTTTTCTGTAAGAAATTGTCTCACGAAGTTTTTCATCTCTAGCAATATCCCTTTCTGTTGAGTAAACAAGTTCTCTATGGAATTCGTGTGCAAGATTAAAAGCTTCTCTTGTTTCAAAATTTAAGCTTGTAGCTAAATTGTAATAATCTCTTAAGCTTTGTTGAATGCCTCGTGGCATTTCAGGTAGTTCAATTTCCCATTTTAAGCGGATTAAAAGAAGTTCTTTTGATAAACGTGCCAATTTAAGGTCTTTCCAGCACAGTGGGATCCGAAGCTTGGAATTCACGTGACTTGAAGTCGCG